>Ga0214923_10000064_pt1 | contig 143576 bp, 109 predicted proteins | sample LL1510_MetaG_FD_177993 | JGI IMG/M metagenome (GOLD analysis project Ga0214923, IMG submission 177993) | Freshwater microbial communities from Lake Lanier, Atlanta, Georgia, United States - LL-1510 | ecosystem: Environmental > Aquatic > Freshwater > Lake | place: USA: Georgia | collected... | reverse complement strand
GAGGCGACTGTCAATGAGTTTGTGAGTGGTGTTGTTCATCGATCGAATGAACAACAAAAGCAAACGTTGATGCGGATCTTCACGCTCTTCTTTCTTGTCATGGAAAAAGATGATTCTGTCAAGAACTTTCTCAGGCAGATTCAAAATCCTGAGAAGTCTCATTCAAGTGACGAGTGTCCTCTTGGCCCAAATGCCCTGTTTGGTCTGATCAAGCAGTGTTTCCCCGGGACACTCTTTGAGTCTTTGCGGTTGTTTCTCCAGCATGTGAGCACGATCACAAAGAAGACCCTGAAAGATCTTTGCAATGAGAAGAAGAAGAAATCGACAAAGAATCCTTTCGGAGCTTTCATTACGTCTCTTGAGAATTTTGCCAGTAACGAGGGCAATCTTCTGAAGCTTCTTGAGAAGAATGACATTGATCCAGCTGAAATGACCAAGTCCACCCAACATGATATCAAGAGGGTCTTGAACGAGATGGGATCTGCTCGTGGCACGCTCGAATACGTGCTTCGATTGCAGAAGACTGACATGAAAACCGCCGAAAAGGTCGAGGGCGGAAATTCGCTTCGTCTGCGCGCACAGCAAAATGCGCTGGCTGTGCGAGTTGAAGACAAAAAAAGTCGAGCGGAAGGTCACAATGCTAACATTGCAACTGCTCGCGAAAAACTCGAAGAGTTGTACATTGAGTTGCGCAAGCTTTTGAGCAAGTTTGGTGTCATGGAAAAGCCGCACGAGATCACATCGTTTTTCTTGACATCCGTCACAACACTGATTGACGAGATCAATGCCCCTTACGTGGAGATGGTCAACAGTGCTGAGAATCCAGAGAACTTTCAGATTGAGCTTCTGCGACTCTTTCTCATGACTGTGCTTCAAAATTACAAGCACTTCAGCGGAAAGATCTTTGTGACTGTGTGGTTGGATTTCTTGACTGATTTCAAGGCAAGCTGTGCAAGGGTCTGCGTGCGGAGACGTCTTCACCCAATCTCAGATGAGATTTTGAAGAAGTTGATGAAGGACACCATGGCTCTTCTGCTTGGATTGGCTCTCAAGGAGATTTCACACACTGTCAATACAATGGTCCACATGCGCGAGATTGTCTTGATGTATCTGTCAAATCCTTTGAATGATGATTCCAAGGATCGACGGATGTTTGCGATCAAGGGTCGTGCATCTCTGATGGAGAGACTCGTTCGCGAACAGTCAAGTCTTCTTCAAGATCTTTTGAATCTGTTACCGCAAAGAACGTTTGGGACGAGCTTGGATGAGAAGCTTGACTTCTTGTGTGGGAAGATTGTTGAGAGTGTTCCAACAGTCTCTCTACCAGATGATCTTTTCACCATTCAAGAATCAAATTCTGACGCAGAGTCTGAACTTGAAGAGATGGGACGGAGTGATTCTACGGAGGTGAGTGTTATCCAAGCTGACGCCAACTTTGATGTTCAGACTTTCATCAGAGGTGTTTCTGGGGAGCTCTTCAATCGTGGAAAGAGTCAACAGGGATTGATCTCACTCAAGAAACTTGGGAATTTCACGAAGCCAATCGAAGATTCGGATTGGAGCGGGTTTCAAGTTTTCCCCGAACAAGAGAGACAGGCGCCACCGGAGACAACATCATCTGAACCAGCGTCTGAGACGACACCATCTGAGCTGACATCATCAGAAACAGCAGCACCTGAGACGACACCAGTACCAGAGACATCTGAAACTGAGGAACCGGACGTGGTTGCTGACGAAGAAGAGGAAGATGATTCTGATTATGACGATGACTCTGAGTTCAGTGATGATTCAGAATTCACTGAGTCTGAGTGCGATGAGAATGATGAAGACGACTTGGGTGAACCCGCGAGTAGGAAGAGGTGTGCACGACGTCGCTTTCTTGCTCCTCTTGATGCAAGCCATCGGCTGAAGATGATCGCTGAGGAGCTTCGCAAGAAAAAGGTGATTGATCAGACCACGCGAATCATTCGATTGATCATCGAGACAATCAACAGACTCTTGAGTTTGAGTGGTCCAAGGGAGTTGCGTTCAGACGCAATGACAACGGATCTGAAGACATTTCTTGAGTCGCATCTTGATTCAAATGACTGGGTCGAGCTGCTGATCACACAAATGATTCGGCATTGTCATTCTGAGGCCATGACTGATCCACAAGAGATTGCGACGTTCATCACAGGGACGATTGATCGTAGCTTGTCTGAGAAGCCGATGTGGCGCTTGAGGACAACTGTGGCAGCACCTTCCTCTGAGTCAATCGACAAGAACTAAATTAAATATATAAATTATATACTATACATAAATAGGTTTGGTTTAAATACCAAACAAAAAAATTTTTTTTATTTTATGAAGTTTTTGGTTTATTTTGGATAAATTTAATTATAAAATTGAAATTTTTTAAAATTTAAATATTTAAGTGGGTACCCCCGAGCAACCATATGTCAACTCGTTCTCAAACGACATCACCCACCGCGGTGAATTTTGACTTTTCCGGGATGGCAAACCAGATTGCAAACCAGATTGACGACCTGATGCAAGGAGAGCGGAAAAACCGCGTACAGTCTTATCTCCCGCGGTTTGTTGCCCGCACCCGTGCAGTTCAGCCATCCGAGGGTGGTCCTGCAAACACAGCTGAGCCAGCAGCATCAAACTCTGTGACGCAAGTTGCGGAGCCCACAGCAGTTCAGCCATCCGAGGGTGGCACTGCAAACACAGCTGAGCCGTTTCTGACGGCAGATCTTCCGGTGTTCCCAGCAACACCAGACTCTGTGACGCAAGTTACGAAGTCCACCGCAGATCAGTCATCCGAGGGTGGCTCAACTGCGATAACGGTCTCTTCAAGTGAGAGTGATCCGGATGAAGAGGTCCCACTCTCACTGGCCGCCGCCTTGGCGGCCAATGAAGAGTGGTTGAGTGGACAACGACTTGCCAACGCACTCGAAGATGAGTCTCGAGCCAGGAGTGACTTCGCAGCATTGACTGCTGAGGTCACAGAAATCTCACGAACTCTCATTAAGAGAGATGCGTGGGATTGCCCCGAAGATCGCTATGAGACCCGTGCTCGCATTGAGGCTCTCGAACAAGAGGTCCAGCGTGCCCAAGATCTTCTGTTCCACTACGAAGCGCAAGTCGTCAAGGCCAAAGCTAAGGCTGATGCAGCGGCAAAGGAGGCAGCAGCTTTGACTGCTGCTGTCGAGGAGAAGGCTCGCAAGGAGGCTCAGATTAGAGCTCTTCAGGAGGCCGGATTGTGTGTCATCGGCTCAGTCTGCAGTAACGAAGCGACCAAGCTTCTCGACGGATGCCCCTTCTGCGTCGAGTGCTATAAGCACGCAAAGGCCAATGGGGCAGTGGTGCCGTCAGGCCCCTTGTCGAGGAAGGCACTTTACCAGTTGGGGGAGATCTCCGAGCTGGATTATTCACTCGTTGAGCCCGACAAGCCCTACAGTGCTGTTGTTGGCTGCGGCTCTAGTGAGGAGAGCAATACTTCAGCAGTCCAGACTGCTGAGCATCAGCAAGCCTTGACGGAGAGGCAGCAAGAAGTGTTGAATGACCTCCGTGAGAAGGAGGACAAGCGCCAGCGGCAGGCGGATCATGATAAGCGTCTCGAGGAGGAGAAAGCAGCGCGAGAAGCCGCAGCTCCCGGACGTGTCAAGCATGCCAATCGGGCGATGCTGGAGGCTTGGCGGTTGTACCTCTACACGCTCTCTCAGCTCTCCCTTCAGAGCGGCAAGGAGACGGCGCAAGAGCAGAATCAGTTGCTTCCGGTGGCTTTGGAAAGCTACCAAAAGGCGGTTGGAGCCGCGCTTTCCGAGTTCTTGCGGAGTGATCCACATGACCAGCAGGCTCGACTGGACGCCATCAAGGACTCCGCCCAAGGGTCTCTCAACTCCAATGTTATCATCTCGATGTTGTACTCTCCGGAGTTCATCATGTGGATGATTGAGTTTCTTGCCAATTACGTTGGCATGATCTCTACAACAACTGAGAAGGCTTATGCGGAGATGCGGGAGGCACTTACGGAGATTCACAGGCGACGCGAGAAACACTTCGATGGCAAGCTGAAGGACCCGCTTGAAGAGGCCAAGTTTCTCAGGATGATCCTGGTGATGATGCTGGGATTCCTGTGCAAGTTCACCGTGCACGCCGAGATTAATGAGAACGCAGTATGGAGTTTCTCCATCTACTTTCTCACCGATTTTCTTGGTGATGAGTCCGTCGCTGCGATCGAACCCGCGCTCAAATTTGCTGATCAAGGCAACTTCGAGAGTGCATCAAAGGCACTCAAGATGTGGATGCTCGAGCTGACGCTGAACGTCGCGACGCGGTTCCTCATGGAGGCCAACGTGCATGAGAAGTCCCTTGACATCTTCCTGCACAAGAAAGTGTTGGATTGCAAGGAGCCGCTGGCTGTGTTCGTCCGTCAGATGAAAGATCTGATGGACGCGAACGGTGGCCTGTACGTTCAGCCGGATGCACGAACCTGCGAGAAGCTTCTGTGGATGCACCGGATCGCAATGCTGAATCTCATTCGTAGCTCGGGCTTTTCTCTCGCATCGAGTCATCGTGTCGGACGCAGAAAGATGACTCAGAGCAATGCCAAGCTGGAGGCTGAGATCAGTGCCATCAAGAGTGAGATTTTGACTCTTGAGAGCAGTCACAAGAACTTGAGCATGCAGGTTGCCGAGATGCAGCGTTACAGCAGCAATGGCTTTAAGCCGCTCGAAGTGGCTCTCCGTAAGCTGGAGTCAACGCATGCGAAGCTCAAGTCTGAGCGCGCGCGTCTGATCAAGGTTCAGACTTCTCTTGCGAGTGAGCAGCAGAAGCTCAAGGATCATGAGGTGTCAGCTCGCGCCGCTTACGTGAAGACGCGCGAAAACATTCGCTCGCTTCTTGTCGGCAATAATGGTGATCGCATGGTCATCAACTCGATCCGTATCACAGAGTTGATGACTGGGCTGTTTACGCGTGCCCGCGAAGGTCTCATCAACCTCCTTGATGAGAATATCCACGAGAAGGAGCGGGAAACCTTCAACAGCTTCAAGATTGTCTTCCACAACATTGTGCGCAACAATGGAGACAGTCACGCTGGGCCATACACGTCCTACAGTGAGTCTGGTCGCTCAAAGAAGGCTGTCACGGTCACCATCTCGATCTTGAATTGCCTCAATCAGACCACGCAGCAGAAGTCCGCCAAGAAGTCTGCCAAGTCAGCTGCGGCCACATTTGAGACCAAGCTGAACAACGTGTGTGAGATTTTTCTGCAAGCAGCCCGCGATGGCCTCGAGATGATCCGAAGCGACGCGTTTGAACCCTTGTTTGAGCATCTTCGCGTTGCAGGGTTTCTTCGTCAGGATGCGGAGACGATTGCCGGCTTCATCCGGGACGCGATCTCTAATCGCGACTCCCGCGCCGTGGACACGCTCAAGAACCTGATTGTGCAGGTCGAGAGCAAGCAGCGCGGGCATGCGGAATTGATGAGCCGTCTTCAGCACCTTCGCGGTGGAGAACACTGCTGAGAAATCAGCAACACAAGCAGGGGGTTTTGGGGTGTAACATCATTATCAACATCATTATCATCATTATCATCATTATCATCATTATCATCATTATCATCATCATCATCATCATCATCAAATCGAGATGATCATATGAAAATATACTGAGAGCAATCTCTGCGTTGTCGTTTCGCGGCCGTAATGTATTTTTCGTGTGTGATTCTCGAACCAAAAAAACATATATGTTGTCACACCATGTGACAACAACTTTTTTTTCTTTGTCAATATTAAATATTAATTTAATTTTTTAAATGGCCGCAAGGAAAGGAGACGACAATATAAATCTATATTCTTTAGGGAAAATATTTAATAAATTACACGACGAATTAATTAAAACGTTAGCTCAGCAAGCTAGAGATAAAATAAAAAACAAAAAAAAAAATACAATACAAACATTATTGGATTTCAAAGAAAAAAGTAAATTTTATTACGTTCCACAAGAACATAATCAACCAGGACAACAGCCAAAGCCATATGGATACACAACACCGGAAGCGGAAAAATTTAAACATGAATACAATAATAAATTATCAGACATATTGTCAAAAATAAAGGCAAAGGATTTGGAAAAATTTATATTCAAAGACGATACAAAAGAGTTATATAATATAATTCAAGATCTAAATGCTTCAGATGTTTCTACAGATGTTTCATACGATGATTCTCAAAGATATGCTCAGGATTATAATAGAGAGTTTTTCTTTAATCTACCTGAATTCGAGGGGACTCCACAATATACATTTCATAGAAATCTTGATCAAAATAAATTCGACAATATTGTAAAGATGATTACCGAGATAAATAACTATAATAAATTGATTAAAGATTCAACACAAATATTAAAAAGAAATTTTGAGTTAGCTAAGCCATCACTGAAAGTGATCTATTCGTATAAAAAAGCAGGTTCAGTACCTAACAAGTCTAAATCTGGTGATGTGGTCAAGCACCACGCTGAAAGAGAAGCAGCCCCTTATCTTTTAATTTTGGCTAATACTAGAGAAAAACTTATAGGGGAATCAGAGGGAATAGGGAAATCAGAGGGAGCAACCAAAATTATACAAAATATTAAACAAACATGTGAAGAACTAAGTACAAATAAATGTAATTCACAAACAAATGATACATATATCAATAACCTATGCACTCGCATAAATACACTTTCTGCAAATGCTAACCGCCTCAGTGGATTAGAATTAAAAGGGACTGATTTCGAAATAAATGATATAGTTTTAGGACATTGTAGCGAGGTGCTTGAAAACTACATTACAGTGTTTGAAATCTACTATAATTTTTTTTTATTAGATTGCATTGAAAACTCTTCTAGAATAAATCCAGATATTATTACTACATATTTACGCGATTTACGTGAATATATGTCTAAAAAAACCCATTGTGGTAAGATTTGTTTAAAATGTTCTCGTAATATGATAATAGCTCCAACACTTGGAGTAAATGACCATGTTGAATTTATGAGACTTCCAAATGGGGTTTTTAATGAAAAAAGACAAAAAAAATGTGTTAATCCACCTGAGGATGATAACTTCAAAACATTTAAAGTTTTCATGTATTATTGTTACTATAAAAACCCTGGTAAAACAATATCAGCTGATAAGTTTCTAGAAAATCATCAGGAGACAATATTACCTACTGATTTTCTGGAAAAAGTCAAAAATCGTCAAACATCACAAATCTTTAAGCTTGAAGATGGAAAATTAAATATATCAGATTTTATAAAATCTCTTTTAACAAAGTCAGATGAACCCTATTTAAAAGCCAAAGTTGAACTACTTAAAACTTTTAAGAAAAATGAAAACAACTCTGATTTAATAGAAAAAATCAAACAAAATTATAATATTATGCGAACAAATTATGAAGAATTATATAAACAAGTGCCACCCATGTATCAAATGTCAAAAAAATTATCATTACAACACTCCATGATTAATTTTATAATTGAGCTTAATAAATCATTAAAAATTATAGATAGATGCAGATCTGAAAAAAGACCTGAACAATCCTCACGTGATATAATTTTAAAATTATTGGAAATAGCATATAAAATTGTCAGTAAAGAATATTATGAAGATATTACACACGAAGAATTCGATCATACCGTAAAAAAACTTATTAAAGATATTAATGGTATGATGAAGAATCAACGGAAGTTTCAACCAAAACTCATACATTCAATAACACTACTCAAGGACCTGTTAAGCCCTACAGAATATTCCCAAAACCAATACAATGAGCTAGATTCGGTGAAATATGATAAGTTCCTGGCAGATCATCCAAATATTCCAGATCTTGAAAATGAAAAAGACAAATGTGAAGAACTTATACAATTTGATTACAAGGGGTTGCACACGTATGTAAATGAAATGTATACAATATATAAAAAAAAACTTGCAGAATTACTACATGGTCCAGATCCAAAACTAGTGGATCCTTCTGTCACATCTGCTGCGGCGTCTTCAGCATCCGCTAATGCATTTCCGCCAAGTGAAATTGCACCAATAAAAATTATAAATGGTGAAATAATTCTAACATATCCTTTTGAGGATGAAAGTGTAAAGGAAGTTTTCGCGAAATTTGATTCAATATTGAGCGACAGAACTAAAATTGATAATATAAATAAACTATATGAATCACTAACTAAATCCCGTTTGCTATCAAACACTACAAAATGTTGGCAGTATATGCTGATACAAGATGTGATAAATGATCCTGAAGACTCACATAGAAGAGAATTTTTATGTAGACTTGGTGCAATATATATTGTCAATTCAACACAACCTGATCAAAAGCCAATACCTTTGTATAGTCATGACGACGATAAATGTCCAGTTTCATCTATGTGCAAAGTTTGTTTGAATACTGATTTTTTCAGAAAAGCCTTTAATCTTAATAAAAATCAAGAACAACAGCAACCTTCAAGTTTTGAAGATTATGTAACAAATTTTATAATATACAACCCAGTACCATATCATAGACATGATAGCCCAAAATGCCCATATTACAATTCATCTTATCCAGAAAAAGTATCTAAAGACTCGCATGAACCATCATCGGGTTCAAAACCAAGTGCTTCAAATTATAAACCAGAAACAACATCGTCGCAAACTCAAGAAACACCGTATAGCAAGTATGGTCCATCTGGAACATCAAGTCATTGGTGGGACGATAACCCTAAAGCAAATAAAACAATAAAAGCAGAAGCTGGACCTGCACCAACAAATATTGGCAATGCAAAGCCATCTACGCCAATAAGTTGGGCTGATTTACCTGACCCAGCACCACACCTAAGTGCAACAGGAAAACAAAGAGCACTTGGAAAACTCCCCAATCCCAATAATAATAATAATAATAATAATCATGGAGGTGGTTCTAGAACAATGAAAAAAAATGTTTTTAACAAGAAAACTAAAACAAAATTACAAAAAACTCGCAAACACAAAAAAAATAAAAAGTAATAATTTTTAATGTATTTTAAGTACATTTAGAATTAATTAACCATTAAAAAATTGAACATTTTAAATATTTTATATTCATATTCATATTCAAATGTCTGAACATGAATCTTTGCAATCATCCATTAATGGAAAGCTCAATGCAATCACTAGTTTACTCCCATTGTTAAAGAACGTTGAAAAAACTCTCCAAGAGGTTTGGGAGTATCCTTCTGGAAGTAACAAAATTAATTCTGGATATCTGAAGCATGAACTCGATCAAATAATTAATTGTCTTCAATATATGCTTTCAAGAACAACCGCTGAAAATATTATAACACGTGTCAAGAATAAAGTCGGAGGAACGACTGATAAGTTCCAGATTATTGTCAAATGGATTGATGAGTTAATTAGTCGCATTCTTGAATGCACAGAAATGACCGTAAAAATTGCACAAAATCCGAGTGAGTACACTAGCACTGATGTTTATCGTGCACTAAAGTATACAACAAATCGGGTTCATCCGTTAAATTTGGATACACACCTAATGTGTATCACTGTACTTGAAGATATTGAATGCAAAACAAAAGGCTATCAAAATCTTTTGCAACCTTTATCAAAGATCTAGGATTTTTATTAAAACAATAATAATTTTGGCTCAATTTAGATGCATTTTATGTAAACATTGAATTATTTTTTATTTACATATATATATTGCCTCAATGGCAAGCAAACGTAATGGTTCGAAGGCACGACCCACCGCGGTCAATGCAAATGGCAAATATAGAGGCCCTAAAGGGCCTGATGGGATTGATTATACCTGTCCGATGGATATAAATGACCCGCGTCCTATGTACGTGTATAATGGGCCATATGATGATGGCGAACCGGACTGGATGACGGAGGAAGAGCTGGAGGTGCGCCGGGAAGAAAACAAAAAAGCGGCTATACTGCTGAAAGAAATGGAACAAGGGGCCCGGAAGCGACAAAAGGAATGGGAAATATGGTCCACGACGGCGGACGGAGAGATGGTCCTGCGTGACATTCTGAACGATCTACGCGACCTCTTAAAGTAGCGCATCACCACCAACATAAGACTTTGCGAGTTTTTTGAGGCTGAGAATGCCAATTCTCGCGACGACTTTTGGGAATTGTGAATCTGTTCGCGTCCCCCACCCCTATCACTTTGACTTGTCTGTCTTCTAGATGGACCCTATTGTCGTTTCACGGCTAGGATAGTCACTACAAGTGATAATTTTTTTTAACATTTTTTACGTTTTACGGTTAATTTGGTCAAATTTAACAATGTTTCTCTTTTACGACATGTGTAGCCCTTATGGGATGTTTTATTACAACTACCAGCTCTAAAGGTCTCATAAAATGTACATAATTTATGAAAATTCCTATTTCTTTCTTTTAATTTACCATTAATACAACAATTAATTCCGTATAACCACTTAATTAATTCATCTCGTCCAGTCAAATGTTTTCCAACAGGATCTCTATTAAAATATTTATTGTATAATTCACGGTATTCACTACATGGTATTACTTTACCCAAATAAGTAAATAAAATAGAGTAAGCCTTAACTTTGTCAATTGGTGGATCTTGTTTATTATAATTAAACACTATAGAATAAATAAAATCCCACCCAGGTAATTGACATTCCTTCAATAGTTTTTCCGGATACATTTTTTTAACTTCTTCAATACTTGGATCCGGATAATCTATTAATCCTTGTCTTCGTAATTTACCATTAACTTTATTATGCATTAAATAAACCCATTCAAATAATTTATCTCTAGATTCTAAATAATCTTCTACTGGCAAATTAGCTATATATTTTGTAAAAGATTTACGACAATATTTGCATGGAAGAACATCCTTTAAATTACTGTAAAAAATACCATAATTAATTTTATCTTCATCTGAGGGCTTATTCGGATAATTAAGTGCCGTTAAATGTAATAGTTTCCATCCTGGAGGTCCCCAAAAGCGTGTATCCATATTCTAAAATTTCTTCTATATAATTAATATCGATAAAATTATTAAAGATGACCAATAAAGTTAAAACACAAAAAAAATTTAAAAGAATACGCAAATCAACACCTAAAAAAACACATAAGAAATACAGAAAACACCACGGTGGTGCCCCTAACAACCAACCTTCTATGAGTCAACCATTTAATAATCAACAATCTATTAGTCAACCACAAATAAATCCAATGACACCCACACCCATGAGCCAACCATTTAACAGCCAACAATCTATGAGTCAACCTTCTATGAATCAGAATCAATCTGGAATTAATCAAATGACACCTATGAGTCAACCATTTAATAGTCAACAATCTATGAGTCAACCCCAAATAAATCCAATGACACCAATGACACATATGAGTCAACAATTTAATAGTCAACAATCTATGAATCAACCTCAAATAAATCCAATGACACCAATGAGTCAACCTCAAATGAATCCAACAATGCCAATGAATCAACCTCAAATGAATTCACCAGTGTCTATGAATCAACCTCAAATGAATCCAACAATGCCAATGAATCAACCTCAAATGAATTCACCAGTGTCTATGAATCAACCTCAAATGAATTCACCAGTGTCTATGAATCAACCTCAAATGAATCCAACAATGTCTATGAATCAAATGACACCTATACCAGAAAACTCTGGAATGAATATTGATCAACTTAATTCTATAGAAAACCCGATATCAAATGGTATTAATAACGTGGGTATTAATAATATTCTAGAAGGAACATTCAATAAATCTGTTGATGAAGAAGAGTCTATAATTGAAAAAAATATTGGGAAAGATACAAGTGGATTAATTGTATCATTAGCCCCAGTCAATGCTGTTAAAGAATCTGAAATGGAAAAAAAACTTAATAAAAATTATCCTACTCCTGGATTTTCTGAATATCAGGGATTACCTGATGATAAAACCGCACCTAAATTATTAGTTCATGGTATTTATCCTACTTATTTGTATTCTTCAAAACCACATGAAAATAATAATATGTAATGATATTTATTCAGGTAAATGCCCATCATTATCTGGATCTTTCACCCGGATTACATTTTTTTTCTTACGGGCCTCTGTTTCCGCCTCTGTCAATGGTTCATCTAAACCAGTTATAAAAAGAAATACTTGGTCATTCCATCCATAATGTGAACCATTTGGCGATTGATCTATTATAATTTTATCAGATGTATTTCTATTATGTAGTAACGCAACTAATATACCCTCCCAAGATATTTCATAAGTTTGATTTTCGCGTCCTGCTAGAAATTCTTTAGCTTCTGATATGGCTGATTGATCTTTAAATTTTTGTTCTTCCCAAAATGATTTTTTAAAACATAAAGACGCCTCTGATATTCTTTCACTAAAAGGTAATCTATGAGGTGGTACGTTAACCATTGATATATATTTATTTACTTCAAAACAACCAATAGAACTACATGTCAGACAATCCTTACCACTATTTAATAATTCTAAAATTCTAAGTTTAACACTATTGGGATAATAATAATCATCGTCATCCATACAAACAATATATGGATTGGTTGCCTTTTCGACACAATAATTTCTCTTGAATCCAATAGGCTTCTTTTCATCCAATTTATAATACTTAACCATTGGATTATTTACTAAGTCCGGGTTATTCTGAATTAAATCTTCTATTTTATCTGTACCATCATCAACAATGATCCATTCCATTTTGTCAGTCGGATAATTAAAATTAATAAAATTTGCCATTGCTAACTTAAAAAAACGTCTTCGATTATATGTTGGTGTAATGATACTTACATGTGGTAAATTTTCAGGTTTCATCATTTCCTTTAATTTTTCTTGTTCTTCTTTTAATTTTGATTCCTTTATCACACGTCTATCAGTTGCCAAACTAAATAATTCAGTCATCTCTGTTTTAAACTTTTCCTCAAACAGTTTAGCTTCACTCAGAAAAGATTGTGACGCATTATCACCCTTAATTTTTAATTTTTTAGGATCCTCATTCATAATAGACTCAATAACTCTCTGGAAATCTTCCTGATCCAACATATATTTAGATCCCAAATGTTTCTTCAATGTTTTCTTCACATTACTCTTAACTAAATATCCCATATCGCTAGTAATAAAATCTTTCATAGGTGGGGCATTTGTCGTAACTACTACTGCACCACATGATTTTGCTTCATGTATATAATGACCATATCCTTCAGTTTCTGAACAACATATATGAACACCACATATATTCATCAACTTTTCTAATTCATCTTCTGATAAACGATGCGTCAAATACTCTATATTTTTTAAATCTACTCTTCGATCCAAAGGTACATCTTTGGGACTATATACAATACTCAATTTGGGATATTCGGGTTTCCAAGCATCTATAATACTTTGCGTTTGCTTGTGTTTGGATCTACCACAAACATGCAAATAATGTTGATAATCTTTTTTAACACTGAATTTTTTACGATCTAAACTACGCCATCCTAACATTCTGACATCTGTTTTTCTTTCTGGACCTAAAATAGATGCAAAAATATCAGTCCCATATACAGTTTTAGTATAAATCTTATCTATTTCTTTTAAATATGGCAACCAACTTCTATAAAACCATTCTTGATTCGGGATTAGAACATTAACTAGTGCATGTTTGAATAGAATTTTAGAAACGGTTTCCAAAAAAATATTAATATCTGCTTGAGGAGCCTTATAATGATAAAAATCCACTATCTTAATATCAACACCATTACCAAAGTATTTTGTTAGAAGTTTGCCGATTAGTTTCAAATCATTTGTCAAACCATATTGATTGTTGTATGTAATTAAATTAATTCTAATAGTCATATTTACTTTAACTTAATATTCAAATTTTAAATTACTTTTAGAACGATATTGTCCATTTTAGTTAATTAATTATTTCAAAAAATTGATGTCTTAACAATGCACTATATAAATTAATAAGTTAATTGTTAAGAAATGGCAACAACAAATCAATCAACAAGTTATCCTGGATTTATTCTCAAAAGCAGGAATGTGCATGCTGTAAATCCATCATTTACTGATGATGATATTATTCGTCGAACATCTATGATTAAAAATCCAGAGGGTGACCGATTTACTTCTGAACAACTTTCATGGGATAATCAACTTCCCAATTACAACCCAATTGAACTAACTGACGGTCATACCGCAAATCAAAATAATGATTTGTTTAAGAATACAGATCATGTTCAAAAGGTACTCTCTGGAGACATTAAAGGTTTCATTGGTTATGCTGATCCACCTTTGATCAACGGACGACTATCTGATGAAGGTCGTCAAGAACTGGAAACTGGTATTGGGACACGGTATTGTTTTGCGAGGTCAGACTCGATCAATACTGTTACAACTGTTGCGATTAACCGAAAGAGTCATACCGGACAATTGAAGTTTGATCCGGTTACAAATCTTCCTCTCAATCCACTTGGACGCACTGGACTAACTGGTCGCGGTTTTCTAGGTCGGTTTGGACCCAATCACGCCGCGGATGGTCTTGTTGTAAAGTTTCGTGACGGTACTCTACAAGTTGCGATGGCACATCGCAACAGGGATACCCGATGGGCTATTCCAGGTGGAATGGTTGATTTTGATGAGAACCCGATCAATTCAATGTTTCGAGAGCTTTGTGAGGAGACAGGATTGAATTTTTATGATCAGATTCGTAATTACTTCTTCTCTGAGAATCAGATGGAAGGTGACACAATCTTTCAGGATAGTACACAATTCATTTCTTGGGTTGGTTTCAAAGGTCAAGTGGATGATGATCGCAATACGGATAATGCTTGGATGGAAACTATGGCATGTGTGATCATTCTAGAGGATGAATTGAGTAAGACTTTTACTCGATTTGATGTTCAAGACACACAGGAAATTGGAGTGGCTTGTTGGGTTACTGTCACTAGCGATTTTCTCACTGGAAAAGTTCCATATACCGTTTCAGCAAATGGTAAGACTTACTCTTGTACCTTGTGGGAAACACACATGAAACTGCTGAATACACTAGTTCAGCAAATTGTTGATCGCGGATTTGCGACATGTAGTCCAGATGGTCTTTATCTGAAGACACATTAAGAATTCTTGAAAGGTTAGGTTAAAGTAATATTAAAGTAAAAATATAAATTAAATAAATTATTTTTTTATAAAAAAAATGCTGATAGCTTTGTGTGAAAAGAGTTACAACTTAAATGGTCGTGTCCTTAATATTATCGCTGTAAGCTACCCAATTAATAATGTTGATTCATGATGACTAAAATAAATAAAAAAAATGCAGAAAGCTATTTTTTCAGGAAAGTGGACAGCTTGACAGGCTGTTTTTCAAGATATATGTTGCTGTAAGCTTTCTACTAATATATTATTAGGATTTTATAATTCAATTTTTTATATATATGGTTTGACCTAAAATATACAATTTTTATTAATTCATTATGACTAAAATAAATAAAAAAAATGCAGAAAGCTATTTTTTCAGGAAAGTGGACAGCTTGACAGGCTGTTTTTCAAGATATATGTTGCTGTAAGCTTTCTACTAATATATTATTAGGATTTTATAATTCAATTTTTTATATATGGTCTTAGCTAAAATATTCAAAATCTAGTACTTTAAGTTAAATATTTTAAGTAATTACTTGATAAATAGATCTATTGGATCGATATTTGCATTTATCGCGAGAAATCCAAAATATTAATATCAATACTAGAATTATTCCTAAGATGCCAGAAGCAAATAAAACATTAATTTGGTTGGAATCACAACAAAATTTATCAGAAGTACTATTTGTTATATTATTCATTATTTATTAAAAAATAATAGAAGAATATGATTCAATTTTCCGATTAGACTTTTGACACTGGAATAGGAATATCTGATTCTTCTATAAATAATCTACCAATATTCCGTTGAACACTAAAAGGTGATAATTGAAATTGCCCTCGTGATTGATTATTTTTATATGGTTGCACTTGTATTCTAGTCGGTTCTATATATTGTACATCTTGGTTTTGATCTTGGTTTTGATCTTGGTTTTGTTCATATGATTCATCTATTGTATTCTTTATGTGACTTGAAGATTTATTGTTAGTGAAAACATGTTTGATACTTTTTAAAAAACTAGTTTTATTACCGAATCCAGCATCAGATGATATATCACCACCTTTTTCTAAAAAGCTATTTAATTCTTTTTCAAATCTTTCTTCTGGAATAACTTTATAATTATTTTTAATTTTAATAATTTCTTCTTCAATTGAAATTGCAAATTCTTTTATAGGAATTCCAGATGGAAAATCTTTTTCAAAATTTACTTGAGTAGCTAAAAGATCATATGCTTCAGCTGCTAATTTATTGTTTGATACTTTAGTTCGATATCCTAAATTATCTGTAATTAAAGTTAAAAACCCATTTAGAACACTTATTATTGCTATAGTGTATCCTACTATATTTTTATTATTTCCGGTAGAATCTTTTGCAACTATACCCAAAATACCAACAGATTCAGAAACTAAGAAAACTATCCCAATCATTATTAAATGTCGTGGTCTATAATGATGAGATGCTCTTCGATGCAACCATCTTGATCTCCTTAACTTAAATAATAATCTTTCTAATGTTCTATCTAATATTAATGTTTTTTCATCACTATTTTCCATATTTTTTATAAATAATCTATTAAGTGTTCTATAAAATGTTAATGAGGTTGTTCAATTTTATTATATAAATCTGAAATATTTCCAAATTGATTTTTTACATTGAGGGCATTTACCAGATGTATAATATGTAGTACCTCCTTGACGAAAATGGTGAACTATTTTCATAATAGTTGGTTCAATAATTTGCGATTCTTGCAAACAAGAATGACACCATAGTGATAATTTGTGTTGTCCTAGATCTTCTAGGAATAATTTTTCTGATTCTTTTGGAGAATCCAGTTCATATCTCAACTCTTGTATTGGTATATGTTGGCTTTCTAATTCTTTAATATCATCGTCTGACTTTAATCCTGATGATTCATGTTCGTCTGAATAATTATTATCATATTCATCAACATCATCATCATAATATCTGACATAACTCATTTAATAATATTATTTTAATAAATTTCTTTAATTAATTTCTTTAACCAGAAATAATCCTAAATTCAATTTTAAGCTATTAATTTATACTATAAAATTGAATTATAAAATATAATTAAAAATCTAATAATAATCTAATAAACATGGGGAATCTTTTATCACATGACAAAAAATTTAGAAATAGTTCTTATGTAAATATGAATGATTTGCATGAACCTCTATTAGATCCAAAAATTATTAATGAACAATTAGAAAGAAATACTGTAATTGTTAGGGATAAATTTGATCGAATTCAAACTCAAGTTGATCGTTTGGGTGTCGAAGTCAAAAATTCAAGAGATGATATTCAAAGATTAACCACAAATTATGGTAAAGAAATATATAATCTTGGAGAAATGTGTAGTAGTTTACAGCAAGATATTAAACTTCTTATGCAAAATCAAGAAGTTTTTAAAGATCTTTTAGTTAAAATTCTACAAAATAACGAACATAACCAGAACATAGACCCGTCACTATATTCTTCCGTTAAAAATATGAACTCTATATCTGAGCATTTAATGAATTAAGTTTAAGTTGTTTAATAAGTTTTAATTGGTCCACCAGGAATCATCTAAGTATGGTGGAACTTCTTTTGTATCTATACAATTACCTGAACCAGGACCTTGTGTGACTAAATCATCAATATCTTTACCACTAATTGCTCTATCAAAATATTGTAATTTGGATAAATATCCTTCATATCCACCATACATATTAATCCAGACATTACCATAATTTTGTCTAGGCAAACTTGGTAATTCTTTGCGTACTTTTAGGAGTCCATTAATATAGACTTGTAAATGTCTATTTTTCATAACGACTACAATATGAACCCATTTGCGAACTGGAATATTATCTATATCAACGTATTCTAAAATATCTTTCATTGTGTTCATATACACACGGATTATATTGGCATTTGGATGAATCCAGATACCTGGAGCACGATTTGGATAACTGGAACTATTTCCTTTGTGGAATATGTGTTTCCATTCTCCTTGTTTATAAGAAAAATCGGAAATTAAAAACCATAATGCGTAACTAAATTCAATACCATTTTGATTAACTGATCTTTTTATTGGTACATAATTAGTATGTTGAGGATCTTGTGATATTACCATGGCTTGTTTAGCATTTTTAGTTCCATTTACTAACATAGGACTACCATTTTTATTGCTTTCCCATTTGTTGTAAAAATATTTAATAATATTGATGAAAACAATGAAGAGTATTACCGCTAATATCAATTTCAATACCAACATTACATTTTCATTTCCAGAGACATTATCAGAATATTCGCTAACCGTATTTGCTGCGGATGTAAACATACCTGAAACTACCTCTTTGGCTTTATCATTATTAATTTTATTAATATTTTTATTATTTTTTTCTAAAGTTTCTTCTAATTCTTCTTTGACATTATCATTCTTGTTTTTATTATAGTTTTTATTATTGTTTTTATTATTATTGTTATTTAAAAGTTTATTATTGTTGTTATTATTGTTGTTATTGTTATTTAAAAGTTTATTATTGTTTTGGTTGTTGTTTTGGGGTTTATTGCTGGTTTTATTGAGTGCTTTTTGTAAGTTATTTTTTTCGGCGTTAGTTAAATTATCAATATCAAGTTCTTTTAGTAGGTTATTGCTTGATATGTTTTGATTTTGTAATTGTAAATTATCTGTTTCTTCTGGGAGTGGGTTTGCATTTACACTTGCACCTTCTAGTTGAGCTTTATTAGCTGTTTGATTTTTATTAGAGTTACTCATTCTACTTGTAGGTCTTCTTATATAATACTTCTACAATTTTTTTATAAAAATTAATTAATTTGTAAATACAGATGTCACACCATTAAATACATCCTCTATTTTATCCCCTAATCCTTTGGTTAATTTAGGTCCATCCAAATAATCAGAATAAACTTCCTGTTGTGTAATAGACATATTTGAATATTCTAAATTTGCAAGATATCCATTAAAACCACCATTTGCCGTCACATACATATTTTGAACACTCGGTTTCGGAAACCCTTTTAATGAACATGCTTTATTCAATTTGCCATCTAAATATACTTCAATATGATTATTAAATATAGATACCGCAATGTGAGTCCATTTTTGTAGAGGTATATCTTTAACAACACATGTGTCATACATCAATGGTAAATTATCTGTTTGAACATCAATTTGTCCTTGTTTTGTATCGCTAGATGTGCTAGAATTATCTTTCATACCTATTATCTTCTGAAGTTGTAATTCTATTTTATCTAACCGATCATCTAATCCACATAATGGTTCTGGATTTGATTCTGATTCAGGTGCGGCAGGTGTAACATTTCCCATTATTTCATTTGAATCTTCAAAATTTTCTATTTTGTTACCGCTGATATTTGAATATTTATCTTCCATAATGTTATTTTGTCTAAAATATCCCATAGGTAATACTGTTCTAAATTCTTCCTTATTTGATTCATTATTAATATTGGAATTCATATTATTATTCAAATTAGTATTTATTGATGTAGTTCCATCAGTTTGCAATTGAACTTTAATAGTCATATCATTATTAGTTGGATGCAAATAGATAAATGGATTTGATTCCTTGTTGTCCTTGTCACCTCTATATAAAATAGTTTTAGTATTACCATAACGATAATTATAATCTTTTATGAAAATCCAGAAACTGATTGTATATTCATTGCCTTGTGCTGATAAAGGTATTTTGCGATTATCTACAATAACACTTTTAGTAGCATCATGTTGGCCATCTATTAACACCTCAGATTGTCTATAAACAACATTACGATCCTTATAATATCTATATACCCAGAAAACTACATAAACTAATACAACAGCTACTATAAAAATTAATATAATATGTGAAAAATCCATATCACGTTTCTTTATCTATTATCAAAGAAATTCTTTTTATTTAGAAAAATATCTATTTGCATGTTTCTAATTAAAATATTCCATCAATGTCTACATACACATTCAAAAGCTTTCGGATGTTTTTCGTTAAATTCACACAATAACACTTGAAATACTAGAATTATTAAATTTCATTAGTGATGATTACGAAAGCTTCCGACATCCTTTGACAGTTTATGTGCGACCCTACTTGAGAAACGCTAGAAAGGTGTCATAAGTTCAAAAAACATTAGAAAATCACTCTATAAAACCCTTGAGTAATTAGAAGTTTTATTAATTCATGATCTTTCAAGTGTATAAAAGTACAAATTCTAGAATGTTCTAGTTGTAACCAATCTAGAATAATATTTTTTAAAACTTTCTAGATAAACAAAGTAAAAATTCTAGAATGTTCTAGTTGTAATCAATCTAGAATGATATTTTTTAAAACTTTATAGATAAACAAAGTAAAAAATTTAGATTGTTCTAGTTGTAATCAATCTAGAATAATATTTTTTAAAAACTTTCTAGTGTATAAAAGTAAAAAATTTAGAATGTTCTAGTTGTAATCAATCTAGAATAATATTTTTTTAAAACTTTCTAGATAAACAAAGTAAACATTTTAGATTGTTCCAGTTGTAATCAATCTAGAATAATATTTTTTAAAAACTTTCTAGATAAACAAAGTAAAAATTTTAGATTGTTCCAGTTGTAATCAATCTGGAATAATATTTTTCAAAAACTTTCTAGTGTATAAAAGTAAAAAATTTAGAATGTTCTAGTTGTAATCAATCTAGAATAATTTTTTTAAAAACTTTCTAGTGTATAAAAGTAAAAAAATTAGAATGTTCTAGTTGTAATAGTAACTGGAATAATATTTTTTAAAAACTTTCTAGTGTATAAAAGTAAAAAATTTAGAATGTTCTAGTTGTAATCAATCTAGAATAATTTTTTTTAAAAACTTTCTAGTGTATAAAAGTAAAAAATTTAGAATGTTCTAGTTGTAATCAATCTGGAATAATACTTTTTAAAAACTTTCTAGTGTATAAAAGTAAAAATTCTAGAGTGTTCTAGTTGTTATAAAAAATTGAATTATATTACAACAATTAAATTCATTAAAACAAATTATAATGGATGCTAATAACATTGAAGAACAAATGCGTGAAAGAAATGAACGTATAAAAACATCAATTAAAGAATCAAGAGACGTTATAGATAATTGCATGAAAGCAGTTAGTACATCTAATAACATTCTTCAAAGTAATAAAGACACCGCTCATTATTGGGCTGGTAAAGTAAATTTTGGAGGGAAATAAATAAATTTCATAAAATTTATTTGCTTAATTATAATAAAGAATAATCTATATGATTTTTTATATTTTTGCGTATGTATTGATTGTACTTTTATTAATTGGTGTGATTTGGTTCATATATAAATATTTTCAAGATAAGTATCCAAAACAGCCAATGATTTTATTAAATAAATCCCAGATTTTGCAAAAAGAATTTAATAGATCATTTCCACCATCACAATATGTTTTACCAGATCCATTAAATGGAGATATTCTAGGTATAACTTATGGTTTCAAACTTTTTATAGAAGCCGCCGCTGAAAATGAGGATTGGGGTAGAAGATTTGATCAATTAAAACCTATAATAAAATATAGTCCAGGTGTTTATTATCATCCTTCTGAAAATTATTTGCAATTTTCAGTTACAATACAAAAATCTAAATATGCAAATCGTAGTATTCAAACTCTCAAAGTCAAAGATGTACCTATTCAAAAATGGTTAAAAATAATAGTCGTCTATTCCTCCAATAGAATCAAAGTATATTTTAATGGTATCCTAGTTGCAAGCAGAAAATTAGAAAATCCACCCATTCTAGAACCTAAATTTTTATATATAGGTGAAGAAAATAATAATATTAAAGGGATTTTAGGGCCTGTAGTATATTGGCCATATCCTTTAGAAGAAACATTAATCGCTAAAGCAACCGAAGAACTAATTTAATACTATCCAAACATCATCCCGATACTATTTTATTTTTCCAGGGTTTAATCAAGAGTGATTTACTAGTGTTTTTTTGACTCATGATACCCCAAAGACTCTTGATCCCCTTAGAACCGGACATAAACTGTCAAAAGATTTCGGAAGCCGTCGTAATCATCACGAATGAAATTTAATGAATCTAGGATTTCAAGTATTATTGTGTGAATTTAACGAAAACATCCGAAAGCTTTTGAATGTACAATGTAATCATTTTTCAAATATCTATAAATAATAATATTTTTTTGATTTCTTGTAAATTAATTATCGCAATTTAAATTAAAACAAAAAAGAATGTATATTAACGTTCAAAACGCAGGAACAGCGGAAGAATTTAGTAATAAATCCAAAAAAGGAATTTGGATTATTCTCTATTATGCAAATTGGTGCCCTCATTGTCAAATGATGAAACCTGAATGGGAAAAATTTGCTGAAAAATATAAATCTAATAATAACGTCAATGTTGCAGAAGTCGAAAGTGAATTCTTAAATAATTTAGAAGATGAACATAAACAAAGAATTCAAGGATATCCTACTGTAACATGTGCTAAAAATGGTAAAGTTGTTGCTAGTCATGATGGTCCTAGAACAAGTGATTCTTTTAATGATTTTGCAAACTCTAACGCTAATATTGATCGCGTCATTAGAAAAAGTTCATCAAAAAAGACAAAAAAGACAAAAAAGATTAATATGAAGAAAAAGGTTACTAAATCTAAAACAAAGAAATTAAAAAAAACAACTAAAAAATAATTGAAAAGTAATTGAAAAGTAAATAAATTTATTTATTTAACTCTACACTTTCTTTGATTTCTTAAATTTTAACCCAGAATGTTTCCACCATTCTAATATTTTATCTGAATCCGAATTCAATGTGATAGCTCTTCTAGAATATTTTAATTTTAAGTTTGAGTTTTTCCACCAGTTTAATACATCCACATTTTTAACATAATCAAGTGAATCATGTGAATACTTTAATTTCAATTTTGATTTTTTCCACCACTCTAGAACATCAATTTGATCATTTGAAGAAGCTAAATCTAATGCTCTATAAGTATATTTCAATTCTAATCCACTATTTTTCCACCATTCTAAAACATTTACACATCCATTTAGAGAAGCCCATAGTAATGCACTATCTGTATATTTTAATTTGAATCCAGAGTTTTTCCACCATTCTAAAACATTTACATAACCACGTGAAGATGCATAATCTAATGCATAATGATCATATTCTACTAATAATCCACTATTAACCCACCATTCCAAAACATTAATGTGACCGCACTCTGAAGCGGCCGCAATAATTTCATCTAATTTTAAATTATTTTCAGCATATTTTTGAAATATACCGATATCTCTTAAATAATTTAACATATCTATATCACCTGATCTAGATGCACTCAACAAAATATTTTCAGAGTGTTTTAATGGTAATCCACTATTAACCCACCATTTTAACGTATTTATACTTGATGTTGATGTTAATTCTCTTGAATCTGATATTGAATTTAATGCTGATTCAGTGTATTTTAATGGTAATCCAGAGTTTTTCCACCATTCTAAAACATCAACGCGTCTATAAAATGATGCTAAATATAATGCTGATTCAGTATATATTAATGGTAATCCAGAGTTTTTCCACCATTCTAAAACATTAATATGTCCATTACCGGATGCATTATCCAACGCCACACGAGAATATTTATATTTAGTTATTTTATTATTTTTGAGTAAATATGTTAATATTTTAGTATTACCGTTACTAGATACCGCGTCAATATAGTCAGGTGTGATTCTTAGATTAAATTTTATAAGAGTATTATAATCATATAGTCTGTATGGATCACTTAAAATAATTTTGCTAGGTTCATTTATTGTTATCCGCCATAATTCAGGTATATTATAATTATAATTTGGCATTATTAATATTCTGATAAAACTATTTTTTGATTCCGCACACGAATAAAAATGATAAATTTTTTTTGGATTATTGACAACAACAAAATAATCGTCTCGATCACCTTTAAATATTTTCGAATAATGTAATATGATATGCATTTTTTACTGTTTAAGTGTATTTAATTGTTTCAATTTTTATTGGATTATTATACATATTTAATCATAAACGATCTAACATTGCATTTTTCCAGCAATTAATAACATCAATGTGCCATTGATGATAATATGAGACATGTGTATCAAATTTTAGTTCAAGTCCACTCTTGAACCACCAATTTAAAACATTAATATGACCTTGTTGAGATGCAAATCGTAATGCGGCTTCATCATATTTTAATTCTAGTCCACTATTAAGAAACCATGTCAGCACATCAATATGACCATAATAAGATGCTGAATTTAATAAACTTTTAGAATAATCCCATGGCAAACCGGAGTTTTTCCACCAATTTAATATATTAATGTTGCCTTTAATTGAAACATAGCCTAATACATCTGTAGTAAATTCTGGTTTTAATTTATTTGTTTTATGTAAATATTCTAATATTTCGACTTTACCTAAAGTTATAATTGTTTTTATATAATCACGTGTGATAGTTAGATTAAATTTAATAAATGTCCTATAATCATATACACCGTATTTTTCACTTGAAATAGTATAATCTTTTGTTTCAACAGACCTACCTATTATTTTTTGTGAACTATATGAATTTTTTACTAATATAAAACTGAAAAAAATAGGATGTTGAGATTCATAAAAATATTTGGAAATATCTTTTGGTGAATCACATGTATTGATGTAATCAAAATGAGGATGATAAATTTTTATAAACATCTACATTACTATAAAAAAACATATATGTAATTCAATTTTTATATTATGTCAAAATTTTAAGATAAGCCTGATTTTTTTCGCCATCCATACGCAACATGACCAAGATAATATTTTGGCAATCTAAATTCATTACGATCATATTTTAAGGGTAATCCTGAGTTTTTCCACCAATCTAATACCTTAATATGACCCTCTCTATATGCCAATTGTAATGCATTTTTACTATATTTTAAAGGTAATCCTGAGTTTTTCCACCATTCTAACACATTAATACGACCATATTTAGATGCATAATCTAATGAATTATTATTATATTCTAGAGGTAATCCTGAGTTTTTGGACCATTCTAATACCGCAACTTTGCCACACTCTGACGCTATATCTAAAATACGACCAAATGATTCTAATTTCAATCCAGAATTTTTGAACCATTCTAGTGCATTAACGTCATTATCATATATAGCGTTACATAGACGATCATCTAAAAAATCTAGTGGTGCACCTAACTTTTTGCAGTACTCCAGTACTTTAATATAATTATTTTTTACTGAGATGTCATGCATATCTTGACTATATTCTAATGGTAATCCTGAGTTTGCAAACCATTCTAAAACTTTAATGTTTCCGTCTAAAAATGCACGTTCGAATGCATATGCATAACATACTAATTCAAATTTACATCCAGAGTTTTTCCAGAATTCTAAAACATTTACAATATTTGGATTGTCTTCATCAAATAAAAGTCTAAATAAACTTTTGAAAGAATGTGGCTCTAAACTGCTCAATAATCCAGAAGATTTAAAATATTCTAATACAATAATGTTGCAATTTATTGACAACTCACGTGATACATTATACAATGTCTCTTCTGTAATTTCTAATGATAATCCAGAATTTTTGAACCATTCTAGTATAATAGTAGTTTCATAATCACAAGAGGTTTTCAAAAACAGCTCATATAAATCATCATTATATTTTAAGGGTAATCCAGAATTTTTCCACCAATCTAGGACGTTAACATTATTATTTTCATATGAATAAAACATTGCATATTGGAGTGACTTAACAGAATAATCTAATTCTAATCCGTTATTGTTCCACCATTCTAGAACATTTATATGACCATTTAAAGATGCTATATCCATTGATTGAATCTTATTTTTAACATATTTTAATCCGCTATTTTTCCACCACTCTAGAACATTTACATGACCATATTCTGAAGCCACAGTAGGTATGCAATCATATTCTAGATCATATTCATGAGTATTTTTAAAATACTCGAGTAATTCTACGTTTCCAGTTGCGCAAAGACCTATAATAAATGATTTATTTATTTTAAGGTTAAATTTTTGGATTGTTTGTAAATTATATAATGGGTATGATTGACTCAAAATTGTTTTATTAAAAGCTCTATTGTTTGGATATAAAATCATTTGTATAAAACATTTATTTGGTGAATATATTGGGTACTCATTTGATATAAAATCTAATAAATATGCATAATCTTTATTTAATCCGATTTTACACCCTTGAAGATTTAAAGAATTTGGGACTATTACTAAATAAATCATTAGAGTTATATAGAGTTATATTATATAGTAAAATATGTTGTGTGGTGTAAACTATTTCAATTTTTGATGGATTCAAATGAGTCCTTAATTTTTTGGAATGGGTTATCTTTTTTGATGTATGTGATTACGATATTTTTAGCGGTTTCTGGTAAATAAATACCAGTTTGATGATGTCTATATACTTGATCATTGGATATGATGATGATTCTGGAGAGAACTTGGTCATCTGTGGTGGTATCCCAACCGTTTTCGGTTTTTACTTTGATACTTCTTAAGTTGGTATCGGTGAGTGTTAATGGGAAAGATATTTTGCGTGGGTATTCTATATTTTTGTCTTTGAGTTGTCTATTACAGTTGTCTTTGAGGAAATAGGAAAGACATTTCGCGTATGATTTAACGCCATTAAGTTGATAAGATTCTAATAATGTTTTGGTTTGTTTTTCGTCGAGTTGGTAGTCGCCATTATAATTTTTAATAAAAGTTTCCATATCAATCATATCACTTAAATTTTGATTGAGAAATTGTATAGTTTTTTGACCGGTTATAATAGTATTATTGACTTGTAGGTTATTATTGGTGGTGTTATTGGTTGTGTTATTGGTGGTATTACTTGTCATAACTTTTTGTGTGACTATTTCTTTAATATTTTCAAGAGTTTTATTGTGTGTATCTTTAATATTTTCAATTGTTTTGGTATGTGTTTCAAATTGCATTTTGATTATTTGTTTGAGATATTCCTGATCACTGGCACTTGAGCAAGTATTAATAGTATTATTCGTATTATTATTATTAGATATATCATCATGGCGTGGTATTAAATCATGTTTAATAATTATGCTAGGGCATCTACTTTTGCGGTGTCTATAATAATTTGAAGCGTGTTTGAATAATTTACCACAATTGTCACATGTAATATCTGATGCACTTACATTTGTTTTATGTTTATCCGTTTGCATATGGCGTTGATAATGAGCTCTATTAGAAGAATAATAATTACATTTTATACAAGAATATTTACTTCCTTGTTGATCACTCATCGATTTATATTAATCATATATTTTTATTTTTCACTTTTTTCCTTGTAAGTAGCTTTTAAAGCTACTAGAAAACATATGATTTTACTTACATTTTCTTGCTATATTTTAACACATTTTTAGTGTTTTTAAGCATGTGTTTTTTTTTTAAGCATTGAATTGTATCAAAACGTCGATTATGTGCTTTTTGAAATCACTATATAAAAAACTCGTATTATTAGCTCAAGACCATGTGTGAGATTTTGTCCGGATATATTGGATATCTTTTGAAAAAATCGCATATAGTAAAGGGGGTCTTATATCTAAAACCATTATTGAGAAATTCAAGATTTTGATCATTTTTTTAGTATCATTTTGCTTATCATTTTTTTGGGAGCATACCATAATAGTTGTGTATTTAACTGAAGCCTTATTTTGTATCAGCTACCTTATCACTAAAATGTGCCAAAAAAATCGTCAACTATCCGACTTTTGGATAGTACCCCTCTAGTGTTCTTTATGGCATTTTCAACGTGGTTTCAGGACTAAAAAAAAGCACATTTTTTTAGGCTCCTGCGTTCATTTTTTTGACCATTTTTTGACATTTTTTCAGGAGCCTATTATACCCTTATCCCTCAAACTATACTTGAGATTTATTGTTTTGTATTTTTAATCATTCAACTATTAGATTAGTTATTAAAGTATGCATGACATCTCCCAAAAGTACTAACACATTTTAGGAGTAGATATAAAAAACTGTATGATACTATGCTTGAAATATTTTTTAAATTTTTTCAAAAAACCCTTAAAATATATTAGTTTAGTCCTGGAACCATCTATATTTTCACTTTTTTTAAAAAATGTGCTTTTTATTTTACATCATAAATTATATACACACAAAAGGGAGTTACTATATCAAAAATAGTACTTTTTGGTATATATTTTTAGTGAAAATCTTGAGTATAGTTTTGTATATAAGAGATGCAGCTAGTACCATCAATGTGCCTTGCTGGATAGTTTTTGGCACATTTTATTTTTCACTCCAGGAGCCTCTTTAAAAAAATCATAAAAAATCAAAAAAATGACTCCAGTTCTTAATTACGTAAACCACGTTGAAATGTCCTGAAAAAAAAGTTGAAAAAAATAGAGATTTTTAAGCAAAAAAAAATAATTTCAGGAGCTAAACTTGAATTATTAGGATCAAGAAGATAGTTCCAGCATGCTTGGTGAATAAGATTTCCGTTCCTCATTTTTTTTTGTGAGGAACGGAATTGATTAAAAAATAAAACATTGACGGTTTTTAAATTTATGGGAATCAAGGATCATTTCGTCCTACTTTTTTGCTATAATTTTTTAAAAAACTGTAAAAATGACATTTAGGGGTACCAACATACCACCCCCTACAGCATGAATTAGTTACAAAACCATACTCAAAAATGTCAAAAAACAGCAAAAACAACGCAGAAAGGGTAGGTTTGCTGTTTTTCACTCAGGAGCTAGGGCTTGACTTAAACCTTCTTGATAGCACATTTTAATTTTATTTTTCTCTTTTTTTTAAGATTTTTGTTAAAATTTTTTATGGCGCTATGCAATCGTTATCCCTAATACCATTAGTAACAAAAAATATGTTTAGCATAGTTTTATAAGTAAATATTGGAGACCTCCTGAAAAAAATGTATACAAAAAGTACTGTTTTTGGGAGCTGTTTTGCTATGTATAAGGTTTATCTCAAGCCCTATATTTTTTTCAGGAGCACTCCATCATTTAGATAGAAACCAAAGCAAAAAGTGGATTTAGTGTATAGCATCATGTAATATTTAGTATGATATAATGCATAAAATAGTAAAAAGTGTATAAAAAGTAGAAATTATTTTAGTTTTTGTGATTAATTTGGCGACCACATATTAAAATATTATTATCATAAAATGGACACGCCATATTAATTTCTGTATCATTATAATTAAAGAAGAGTTCTTCATCTATTTCTATGTCACGAGCGGCAACTAATTTATCTCCAACAATATTAATGTTTGGAGTACATGAGTGATTTAGATAAATACCATATTTATCGTATATATGTTTATTATTTCCAATATGTATGGTTTCTCTTAAAGGTTTATCATATATATCACCCGATAAAATATGTAATACTTCATTTTGTTTGTATTTTTTTGTAGAAAATAATCCTTTTTCTCCAGTAATTATACTATTTCTTATATCCATCTTAACTAGATATAATATTATCAATATCTGTTAAATTATTTTAATCTACTATTTTCTAATATTATTTATTTCACTATTTCTGATAAGTAAGGTAGGGTATCGTTGGTCAATAAAAAGATATTATAAAAGTTCCCCTAAATACCTTATATTTTTAAATATTTCTAGTATAATTAAGGATTTTAAGTTAAATTCTAGTGATTTTAAGGATGTACTAGAGGGGGTTAGGTAAGGTAGGGTATCGTTGATTTAAAAAAGATATTATAAAAGATCCTCTAAATACCTTATATTTTAAATATTTCCAATATTATTTATTTTACTTCTAATATTTTTGATAAGTAAGGTAGGGTATCGTTGATTAAAAATAGTAGTTATAAAAGATCCTCTAAATACCTTATGTTTTTACATAATTTCGAATACAATTAAGGATTTTAAGTATAATTCTAGTGATTTGAATGATGATGTACTAGAAGGGTATCGTTGGTCAAAAAAAGATATTATAAAAGATCCTCTAAATACCTTATGTTTTTAAATATTTTATACAAACCACTGTAAATAATTTTTTTGTTCCATCATAATTCTTTCGGCGCGACGCATTTTGATGATTGGTGTGTCTAGAATATCGCAAAGATGTAATGTTATTTTTGGGTTTTTGCATGCTAATAGATTATCGAGGGCTTTATTGGTATCCCAATCATTTTTTGTTAAATATTTATATGCTGTATCTTCGGCTTTTAGTAATTTTATTTTATAGTTTGCCCCTTGTTTTTGTAAGATTTTTTGACAAGCAATATGCATACTGAGATAAGACGTCGATGTAATTTTTTGAAAATTAACCCCATGTTCTTTAACATTTTCAACATATTCTTCTATTGTATTGAAATCTGACGTTCTCAGGAATTCTTTTAACCAATCTTTAACAAACATTGAATTTGATTTACACGCAAAAAACCAATTTTCTATAACTGGCGATTTTTCCCTATATTCTGGTAAAGTAAATCCATCTATATAAAATCCAACAAATTCACTATTATTTTTCTTTTGTAATAAATTTATCCAATAATCATATGGCTTCAAACATATAATCGATGCATCACTCCATATTCCACCATATTTAGCCAATACATGCAACCTAACCATATCTGAAAATTTTTCAGGAGAATTATTATGAATATGTTTTATTTTAGAGAAATCAACTTCTGGCAAATAATTGTTCAAGTTATTTTTATTTAAAACAATTATTTCATAGTTGGGATTATGTTTTTTCCAAGTCCCTATACATTTATCAATTATATCTGGAATTATTGGATTATCCCAAAAAGTCCATATTTTTTTAGGTATATGATTATCCTCAAAATTTTCCAATGTATTGCGGTTATTCATAATAAACATATATACAATTAGACTAAAACATACTATACATACCAAAAATAATAATACATAAATATAAATGTGTTTTTTCATATTATTATATTATAATTCGATTTTTTAAAGATCTTTATTTAGATCTAAAAACTTACAAACTGAACTATACTAAAAATCCGAATTAATAGAAAACACATTCAAAAGCATTCGGAAGTTTTCGTCTAATTTACAAAATTATACTTGAAAAACTAGAAACTCTAAATTAATATGTGTAATAATTACGACAACATCCGAAAACCTTTGACTGTTAATGTTATCCTTTTGGGGTATCATAAGTCAAAAAAACATTAGTAATTTAGTCTAGATTTTACTAATAAAATATTAAAATGTTCTAGATGTAACTGGATCTAGAATAATACTTTTTAAAAACTTTCAAGGACATAAAAGTAAAAATATTAAAGTGTTCTAGATGTAATCCAATCTAGAATAATACTTTTTAAAAACTTTCCAGGACATAAAAGTAAAAATATTAAAGTGTTCTAGATGTAATCCAATCTAGAATAATACTTTTTAAAAACTTTCCAGGACATAAAAGTAAAAATATTAAAATGTTCTAGATGTAACTGGATCTAGAATAATACTTTTTAAAAACTTTCCAGGACATAAAAGTAAAAATATTAAAATGTTCTAGATGTAACTGGATCTAGAATAATACTTTTTAAAAACTTTCAAGGACACAAAAGTAAAAATATTAAAGTGTTCTAGATGTAATCCAATCTAGAATAATACTTTTAAAAAACTTTCTAGGACACAAAAGTAAAAATATTAAAGTGTTCTAGATGTAATCCAATCTAGAATAATACTTTTTAAAAACTTTTAAGAACACAAAAGTAAAATAAAATTGATTTTATAAAATTAGAATAAAGATGTAAATCTTTTAATTAAATCAAGTTGCAATGTCATTTAATTTAATAGTCGCATTCGATCAAAAAAGAGGAATTGGTAAAAATGGATCAATTCCATGGTCATTATCAGAAGATATGAAACGTTTTAGACAGATAACATCATTTATCCCTGATAAATTTAAAAATGACCAACATTATCATTATATGAATATGGTAGTAATGGGTCGTAAAACATGGGATTCCTTACCTGAAAAATTTAAACCATTACCAGGTCGTATAAATGTCATTTTGAGTCAACAAACTAAATCTGATATTAAGGATGCTAACAAGAATGAATTTATTAAGGTAATAAATAATCTTAATGAATTATTTACTTTGACATTTGATAAGGTAGGTGATCGTCAAATAATGATAAATGAAACCTTTATTATAGGTGGTACTTCTATATATCAAATGGCTTTAGAATCACCTAATTGTCATACATTATATATAACCGAGATATATAAAGATTTTGAATGTGATTGTAAGTTTCCCCAGTTTGAAATAGATAATCATCATATAGTTCCGGTGCATGCTAGATTGGAAGGTTTAGAAATAGAGAAATCTGAGTTAAATAAAAAGGGGTTTAAATTAATAGGTGCTAGTGAAATAGAATGTGATAATCAGAGTAAGATTTATTATAGATTTCTAGTTTATCAAAATATTAATCTAGTGCAAAACTTAAAACCATGGGTCAATCTAGAAGAACAAAAATATTTAGATTTAATGAAAGAAATTTTAGAAACTGGATATGAATGTGTAGATAGAACTAATGTAGGAACATATTCCAAACCAGGTCAATGTCTCAAATTTGATTTGAGAAAGCATTTTCCAGTATCAACTTCAAAAAAAATGCCACTTAGATGGGTTTTTGAAGAACTTAAACTATATATTTCAGGCAAAACTGATTCAAAAATATTAAGTAATCAAGGTATAACTATTTGGGATGGAAATACTACTAGAGAATTCTTAGATAAAAGAGGATTAACAGACTATCCAGAAGGTGATATGGGTGAAACATATGGTTTTAACTTTAGACATTATGGAGGTCAATATATTAATTGTCATACTGAATATGGTCCAGAGGTTGGTTTTGATCAGTTGGGATATGTTATTAATGAATTAAAAAATAATCAAACTAGTAGACGTATTATTATAAATTTGTGGAATCCAGCTACATCACATAAAGCTGCATTACCCAGTTGTTTATTCTATTATCAATTTTGCGTTAATCAAGTTAATAAAGAATTAAACTGTATAATTCATATGAGAAGTTCAGATTATTTTCTAGCAAATAACTGGAACACATGCACAGGTGCAATTTTAACACATATGTTATGTAATCTAGAAGGTATTGACTTGACACCTGGTGATCTAACAGTAATGATAAGTGATGCCCATGTATATAAATCTCATCTGAAATATATTTATTGTAATTTGACCAGAGATCCCTATCCATATCCTAAATTGATTATTAAAGAAAAAAAGAAAAACATTGAAGATTTTACTTACAAAGATTTAGAATTGATCGGTTATAAATCACATGATGCTATCAAAGGTGCTCCAATGGCTGTTTAAAATACATTAATACCACATAACAGAACCACATAACAGATATATTAGATATTCTAATATTATGATAAAATTGAATTGTAAAGTAATTATTTTTTTATAATATAAATATGTCTAGTTATCGCAAAGCATTTAACCTACCTGAAAAAATTATTAAAACTTTGCAACATTTATATGCGAAAAACACTGGAATTCCTAATTGTATAGAATTTAATGTACCAACAACTATTACAACTAAAATAGATGGAACTAATTTTCTAGTTAAGATTACACTCAAAAAAGATGAACCAGAAATTGAACTCTGGGGTCATAGTGCAAAAAAATATTGTTTCAAAGGATCACTTCAAAAACTTCAAGCTGGACAAGTCAAAGGACCTAATACAATCCCATACACATATCAATATGTGTATTTGTATCCTATTATTAGTGAAGTTGTGCCTAAATTTGTGGCATTGATGACGGATATGAATTTGGAGGAATCTCATTTTTATTGTGAAATGACGTTACCTAAGAAAAGTCCTCTAGATATCAAATACCCATCAGATATGTTGAATAAATTGTATCTGTTCAATCATGTGTATGCTATTGGTTCTGAATACAAATTAGATGAGGTAAATAATGAAACAATTAAAGTGTATGAAAAATATGATATCAGAACTGTTCCACTGTTCAAATCTTTTTCAAATTTTACTATTGAAGATTTTGATGCTTTGATGGATCATCTAAAGGATAAGAATATTGAGGGATTTATGCTTAGTCAGCAAAATTGCTTAATTAAATTGAAAACACATTATTATGAGGCATCAGTTCCTGATATGAATCTTGTAATGATTGATCAAAATGATCAATATCAGGTAATGCTTAAAGTTTGTTTGGAAAAATATATCAAGGCTATAGAAAGTGTTAAAACTGGTGAAGAAGGTGGAAATCTAGAAATAATTGATATTGAAATAAAAAAAGAATATGGTCATGATGATCATTCTGTATTTTGTAAAGAATATTTTGCAAAACTGGAATGTGATAGATTACAATTTTTGAAAGAATCTGATTTGACTAAGAGGATACTGGAAAGTATTGAAAAAGAAAAAGGATCAGATTTTGTGACTGTAAATTATAATTCCATTTTAAAGAAAATAAATGATTTCATGTTTCTTCAGAATTAAATAAATAAATAATTAAATTAAATTTTCGCGTTTGATGAAAAAAGTTGAAAAAAATATCTCATGTATATTATAAATTACGAAAGAAATAAAATGTCTTCTAATCGTTTAAGTTATGATAACTGTGCATACCAACAGTATCTTAATCAATCTGTTGGAACTTTAGCGTATCAATTGGACCCAACAAGATATCATAATTGTAATGCATGTCGTATGGAACTTGGTTTAGTTGGTGGTAATAACGTTTCTCAAGTCAAAGGAAACCTAGTAGATTTAGAAAGTGATTTGAAAGGTATTACTAGACTAGGAAGTAAATGTCCTCAATTAAATTATTTAAATCCATGTCCAACTGGTGATATGAACACATGCAAACCTCAAAAACTTTATATTAGAGGTTCACCTACAACAAAGGCTCGTGAGGTTGATTTAACTCTTCAACATTTACCATCGTGCCAAATGATCCGTTATAAACCTATCTCATTACCTCCAGCTCTCAGAATGCCCACTTGTGGTAATTAATTTTGATGATTAAATATTTTTTTTTTATTTTTGGATATGATAAAGAATTTAATTAGTAACAATTAAATCTCTACAATAAGTAAAGGAAAACATTAAAAAGTGATCATTTAATGCAATCTAGTAATAAAACTATGTATAGTGATAATGATATTCAAAATTTAATTAAGTTGGTTAGACTAAATAAAATGTTACAGGTATTGGATGTTGGTACAGGGATTTCAACGCAAAATAAACAAGGAAGTGATACACTTACTGATGAAGAACGTTCTGAAATAAAAAAAATGATTAGAAAAAATAATGAGGATCTAGAGGATGATCTTAAGCATTTTATTGAAAAAAATCAACAAAAAGTTATAGAATATGTCAAGGAAATGATAAAATATAAAGAAAGTGTTGAAAAAGCTGAGAAAGTTATTACTGAAACTAATAAAAAAACTGAAGAACCTGAGCCTCCCAGTAGCAATAATGTCATAAAAATGGTAAGTAATATTCCCAATGGAGTTTTAAGTATAGCCAACACAGTCAAAAACGGTATAAGTGGTGTTGTATCAGCCGCCAATAACACTATATTCGGTTCTGGAAAAAGTAAAGAACAACCTGAAGAACCGATACAAAAACCAAATAGCAACGGTTCAGAAGAAGAAGAAATAGACATCGCACTCACAAATAATACACCAAATACAACACCAAATACACCTCCCAATACTACTACACCCAATACTACACCAAACACTCCTCCCAATACTACTACACCCAATACAACACCTCTCAATAATACTAATACACCTCCCAATAATACTAATACACCTAGTGCACCTCTAAATACTACTACCCCAAATACACAAGTGAATACTTCTAGAGAACCTAATATATCTTATAAACAATCAAATAATCTTGATGAAAAAAATGGATTAAATACACAGTTGAATACATCTAGAGAACTTAATCTTAATGGTAATGCATTTCAAAATATACAATTAAATACTCATGAAATACCTAATATTAATGGTGATGTTAACGCATTAAAAAATGGTTTAGAAGCACCACAGAATGATTTAAATCCACTTGAATCTTTGAATCCAACAATAAATCCAGCTATAAAAAAAAATGCTGAAAAAGAAAAGGAGAAAGCAGCAAAGAAGGAGATAAAAAGATTAAATATGGAGTTAAATAGGTTAAATGGGTTACAAACAGGAGGACGTAAAAGTAATCGTAAAACTAAAATTAAAAAACATGCAATTAAAAAGCGTACTCAAAAAAAAAATAAAAGATTAATTAGTAAATCAAAAAAAAGTATGAATTGAAAAAATATTATCTAGTATAATTATAAATTACTTTTATAATATGTCATTTACACGTTTAACTCATGACACCTGTGCTTACAAACATGAATTATCTCAAACTGTTGGTCCTGGTGAGTATCAATTAGCTAAACCTTATCCATGTAATCCATGTTTTTCAAAAGATCCACGTATTCGAATGCAAAGATTTGGTGCAAGTGTCAGTAAATCTACATCTTTAATAGATGTTGATTCAGAAATGATAGGTTTAAGTAGAAAACAGACTAAGTGTCCAGATTTGCAATATATGCCTGAATGTGGTGCTAATGGTTATTGTGGTGCAAATAGTGGGGGTTCCTCAAAAAATAATGGTGCCATTAATATGGATTATGATTTAACACATTTTCCAGCGGAAGATTGTTTTACTTTAGTTGAAGATACTAGATTAAGTGATCCTCCTAGTAATTTAAGATGTACTGGATGGAATAGATGGGAGTGGTTAAATAGAAATCCTCAAGATCGTGTTACAATTCCATTTGATTATAATATTAATGAACGTCTAGTTGCAAAAGATAATCATAGACCTTGTGTTCCCAATCCATTTGATCAAACAGCTGTTTTACCTAGACCATCTTCAGAACCTTTATGTACTAGTATGACAGTAGCAAGTTGTGCGGTTCCAATAGGTCCTCCATCAATTAGTTGGGTTGCCGCTGAACGTGTTAAGAGTTTGTAAATAAAAAATAAAAACATTACTCGAAAACATTACTCGAAAACATTATGTAAATTTAATAATTTAGTGCGTCAACATAACTGTATGCTTTTGGGTGAAATGTAAATCCAAAAAGCCCTAATACTAAATTTTGTAAATGAATTTTATGTATTCCTTCGGTTTGACCATCATAAAAAATTTTTCCTTCTTCATTTTCAGGATCATAACTGTGTTTTGAAAGCCAGTCAGCTTCTTTTTTTAATAATAACAAATGAGTCATATTTGTTAGCATTTTTAGCAATATTGTTTGTTCTAATCGATTTATTGGAGGTTCATTACATCTATTAGGTTCCTCTTTATATCCGAATAATCCTAAAACTAAATCTATTAAACCACATCGATGCTCACATTCAGTATCACCACTGTAACCACTTTGACATTCATGGTCATCATCTCTGCATACACCATAATGATGTGTCGAAATCCATTCAGCTTCTTTGTAAAGTAAAGATAGATACATTCTATATCTTAGGATAGTTTGAAAAATATTAATTTTAGGGTAATCAAAAGTAGAAATTAATTCATTTAATTTATTGTTTAACTCAGGATCCTGTTCCTCATAATTTTCAGATGCACGTAAATTTGTATCCGGCACAACAATAATAGGATCTATGCTACACATGTTTATTTGTAATTATTCAAAATTTAATAAAAAAAATTAATAATCAATTTTATAATCTTAAATATTACCTCAACTGGCAAACATTTTTTCTAATATATAATATAAAACACGTAAAGACAAATGGCAAGTGCATTCGGACATAAAACCTATAACAATAACAATAATAACAATAGTATTAATAACAATAGTTTTGTGGATGATGGTGATTTTCTTAAAACAGAATTTCCCAACCTTAACCAACGTTTAGTTGATTCAACTCTTGAGAAACATCTAACTGTACACGGAGTATGTGAATTATTTATACAGCACACACTCAATAAATTTTTTAAAAGAACAGACATCAATCAAATTAATGTCAAAGCCAAAACAGAACCAGATAAAGCTGAGGCGAATTTGCCAGAAGATGAAAAAGAATTATTTGCGTATGCAATAGGAACTCAATATAAAAATATAAATGCTGATAAATTGAATCTTGCAAAATCAAAAAATAAGTACATTAATTTTTTTAGCAATGAGCAGTTCACAAAACGTAATAATATTAATATGGTAGCTAATATGTATTATAATATAATAAATATACAGAATTTGGATGGATCTAAGATTCAGTCTTGTAGAGAATATCTGGCGGAATATTTGGCATCATTGATTGTTGAATATAATGAGGTTGGAATTAAATCTTTCTTTATTCGAAACATTCAAAACTATATAATTATCATATGTTTAATGGATTTTTTATTATTATTTCTAGGAAATAATCGAGAGGGGGTAGATGCGGCCAATATTAAAGAAGATTTATTACCGACTATACTTTTTTTAAGATTATCAACAAAACATATAGAAAAAAATTTATATGGACTTAAACTAATTAATAAAGATGAAGTTGATTTGACAGCTCGGGATATAGAAATTTTGATGAATAATATTTATAATAGATTAATCAAAAGTCCACCATACTCAAACCCAACACAATATGCCCCTTCGGCGCCATCAGACAATAATAATAATACCCGTAAACCACTGCCGCCGCCGGGCAGCCTGTCACCACAAAGGGCCCCAGAACGACAATTAAACAATAATACCAGCCCACGGTACCCGTACCCCAACACTAATACTAATACTAATACTAATACCAGACCCAGACCATCAGCTCCTGAAATGCCCCAGCCATCAGCTCCTGAAATGTCAGCAAATTCAATGCCATCGGCTAATTCAATGTCACAACCTAAAATAAATGCTGAGAACTTTATTATACAAGCAATTCTTCATTCTTCAAAATCTGCCAACGAATGGGAAGAAGAAGAATCTATTAGAACTAGTGTTGAAGACATACTTAATAGATATGTAAATTTAAACCCTACTGATACTATAGATAATACAAAACAATCAAAGATTGAACTCCTAAATAAAGTTCTGAGGAAAGTTAAATCGGAATCGACTACGGATATTAGTAGTGATACTAAAAATAATATAGTTACATATATAACAGATGCGATTAAAAGAATTAATGAACAGCAACCACAACAAGGTGGTAAATCAAGAAAAACAAAGAAAACTAAGAAAACAAAGAGAACAAAGAGAACGACTAAAAATAAAAAACATAGTGTCCGCAAAGGACATCATAAAACACGTAAAGCAAATCAAAAAAAATAAATAATCTGATTTTTTATCAATCTAGATAATAAAAAGAAACTAAATAAAAAAATATTAATCAATGAGTACACATGGGATCTATTTACCAAAAAGAATCATTAAATCAGTTGGTCCAACATATTCTGAAAATATGATTCAAAGAGAACTAATTGACTGGGGTATTATATTTAATTTAACATTATTTGTCATATCTTTTGGTTCAATATTTTATATATGTATACATCGATATCGTAATAAAGAATATTATAAAAGAGAAACGAGAAGAAAACAAGAGCAATTAGTAGAAGATTTTCAAAAGGCTTTGCTAGATTATCAATTAAATCAACACAAAATAGTTTATATGCAACAACAACAAACTAAACTTAATAATCAAATAAAAATGAGTCAAGGTCTTGATACTCTCAAAAATAAAATGGAATTATTCAATAATATTCAAACACCTAAAAGATTATATTAAGATTTTTATAAAATTTTTATAATGATTTTTTCATAATTTTGGAATCTTTTCCCAAATCTTTAACTTTTTCTTGATTGTCAATAACAACATAACCATCACCCATATATTGTCCAATCAAATCTTTCATTTTTAATTTATGAGATGCAGAATCTTTGACTAAGGTAGCCAAATGATCTAAACGTTTTGCTGGATATTGATCAACAAGTATATAATCAAATTTGTGACGAAAAGATTCAGGAACATCATAGACTGAGTTAGCAATAAAAACAACGAGAATACTTAATTTTTCATCAAAAACAGAATTAATAAGACCTTCAATCTCTTTATCTTTAAGGAAAATAGAATCTATAACGACAAATCTTTTAGGTTTAATATCGGCTGTTCTAGCTTCATCAATGAATCTTTGCAAACTATTTTTATTAAGTTTGGCTTGAATTTCAACCTTATGATCTGGATTAACTTCATGTAACCCATTGACATATCCATGAAGTAATTTTGGGTAATCAACCGCAATTAAACCTTCAGAAACGCCAAATTTCATTTTCTTTTGTAAAAGTTCAACAACGGAATGACTTTTATTCTCAGTGGGACCACCGATTAAAATAAGTTTATCAGACATTTTAACGTTGTCCCAACCGAATTTAGGTAACACTGAATTGTTAGACATGTGTATCTGTATCTTTATTAATATATATATAAGAAAAAAAGAAAAATATTTTTAGTAACTATATTTTTTTTGAATATTAATTTGAGGAACATTTCTTTTTCCAAAAACAGTACTCAAATCTAAATCATCATTCTCTTCCTCCTCTTCCTCTCTAATATATTCATGTTGATTTTTACTAAGATCCCAATACTCTGGAGCACATGCCTGGAAATTAGATTCGAATATAGCTGGATCAGCTTTATACCACGCAATTTGATCTTCCAATTTATTACTACGGACTGTATTATCAATCACTAAACATTCATATGATGCCGTACAAGATTCATAAATTTGGTTGAAACATTCAAAAGTGGGGAAAGGAGAACCATAGTTGCAATAAAGTTTTTTTCTATTGTCTATACCTGGAATGGTGAACAGAAAACAGTAATCAATTTGTTGACGTAGGGCTGGTAACAAATTGGTTGCTGTCTGAGCGGTGTAAATGAAAGTTAAATCTATATGACGACCATTCATAAATATTTCTCTTATACACTTCCAGAAACTCCATTTGGGATTAAATTGACAATCATCTAAAATTAATAATGCTTGAGAATCAATTGTAGAACTTCCATACTTTTTTTCCTCCATTAAACGCTTAGTTTTAACTAGTTTTTGTCTAGCAACCGCATTATCAATAATTTCTTCAGCTATTTCATTATGAATAAAAATAGGTGGAATAATATCAGAGAAGAATTTATTAAACTCTTCAGTTGGACTTACTACGGTCGCAACAGGAATGTGACGTTTGTAATAAATGAGCTCTTTCAAACAAGTACTCTTGCCTGATTTACGTTTTCCAATGAAAGCAATGATAGATTTATCACTGACTTTAGTCATATCAAACTTACGGATTTTAAGACTTTTACCCATCTCAATTGTATCTTATAATTAAAAACTAGAAATTAATTATAGAAAAAAAACGAAACGAATCATGTTCAAGTCCAATTCAATATCGAACTTTACAACATCTTCAATAATTTTTTGTAACGCTCCATAATTGACTCTTCTAAACCTGGATCCTCCACATTCAAATACAAAAATGCAAAATTACCCAACTGGCTCGCTAATTTATAACCAGATAAATCTAGATCAATAGGCATTGAAACGTAATTTCTAATCCATGTAGAGTTATTTTTATTAATCCATGTATAATAATCAACTAGAGCACTTACTTCAATTAAATCCATATTTTCTATATCATTAATGATTTGGTTTAAATAAAATCTAGAAAACCTTAATCCATTTTTCTTTTCCTCCAATGAAGCTAAAGCTAAATTACCCGCCTCAATTTGAAAATATTCTGATTTTAAATTGACACTTTGAATATTTCCCATTATACAATATTATACAATATTTTATTTTCCTATTTATAATGAAACAATTGACACCATAAAATGATTTTCAATTTTTTTTTAATAAAACTTCCATGAACTCTGATTCAATCTAGTATGATTATTAGCTACACATTGATCTCCATTACCCTCCTTACATGTCATACCACTACCATATAACCACTGCGAAAACTTCCATTGTCCTTCTCCAAATGTTGTATCAGGTACTGTATACCATTGCCTTTGTGAATTATTACGATTGTATACATCATTAACATCCTTAAACAAATTATGTGAGAAGTTTGTCTCTACTATACCAGCCATTTCCTCATCATTCCACGTAGTACATGCTGCCATTCTTTTACGATCATCAGTTGGTAAAGGATTCATCATAGGATTATCAATTGTACTTCTATAACAAACTTTATTATTATTTTCATTACCATTCATATTGGTTTTTAAGTTATTGGTTTTTAAGTTATTGGTTTTTAAGTTATTATTATGAATTGGTAAATCTCTATAAGATTCTCTTATCTCGACACTCTGAAATATGTAAGCACAATATGTGATAACTAGAACTACTACTGGAACATATAAAAATAAATAATTATTATGCAAAAGAAATAAAATAATACCAGCATATCCAAAAAAACGAACAACACTATTAATTCTTTGACTATATGACATATTTGCTCTAGGAATAAATTCTAATAAACGATCTTGTTGAATCAATATATTTGGATCTTGAACCCAAATCGGATCACCTTTACTTGTCATTTATCATATTAAAGAGAAAATTAAAGAGGAAATTAAGTTCAAATAAGAAAAATAAAATCAATTATACTAATAATATACTAATAAAGCCATATGATAGAAGCAAAATCCCTATTGAATTATAATAGATGGGATATTATAATAAAATATGTTTACATTAAGTATTTTGATTTATATTGCAAACATCATCATAAATTATCTGAGTCTGACCTATCAAATGAATTAAATACACCTGAATTGAGGTGGTTTAGAAATTTATATATGGATCATCTGAGAGTTTTAAATGGTGGGTATGAGGTGTCGGCACCATATCAAGAAATTGAAAAAAAAACCCCAAAAGATTTTCTAAACTCATTTCATTCACTATATTTTTCCATCAAAAATAAAGGCTTCGATAATTCACACCCAATTCCAGTCGGATACAATAACACAATTATTAACGGAGCACATCGCATTGCAATATCCTGTCTATTTAACCTAAAAATACCCATTCAAAAAATTAATACAGCATACTCAACCCTTAAATTACCCCCAGACTCCTTTAATAACCGTTCCAATTATAATATGCCTATATCCAACCCATTAAATGTAATTTCTGGATTAAGCATAGAACAACAAGAATTTATATTAAAGACATATATACAAATAAATAGTAAACATTTACGATTCCTAGTAATTTATAACCATAACATTAATCAAAACAATGAAACATATCTTAAAAAATATTTAAAAGATAATCATTATCATATTATTCATCAAAAGGATATTGTATTAAATATATATGGTACATTCCAGTTTATTAAACATTTATATTTTAATGAACCTAAAGTTAATGTAACTTTGAAAACAGCACATGCATACTTTGCACATTATCATAATAAAATTCCAAAATACTTTACAACTAGAGTTTATTTAATAGAATCTAATGACTTTAGTACTTTAAGTCCATCTGGGGCAACCGGTAAAATTCATTTACGACACCATTATAAATCAGATCATAGCTTGCATGTTACTGATAATCCAGATGAAACAATTTTAATGGGAAATCTCATTTATCACCAAACTAGTATTGATTATTTGAACTTATTACCTCTAAATCATCATCCAAAAATAGATGAATTATTCATAACATATATGAAAATTATTAAAAAATATGAAAATAATAATAGTAACAGTTTTATAATTGTTTCTAGTTTTTTATTGGGTCTTCTTGGAATAAATGTTCCATCTGATTTAGATTTTATATATGATGATAATTTAATAAAAAATAATAATTTGGAAAAGTTTAGTCATAATAAATATAAAGAACATTATCCAGATTATTTTTCTTTGTTGTATAACCCTAAATATTATTTTTATTATTTTTCTTTTAAAGTTATTACGCTTGAAGGGTTAAATAAAATGAAAATGTTGAGAAAAGAAGACAAAGATATATTAGATATTCAATCAATTCATAGATTTTGTAAATATAATTATTTGAGAACACAATTTAGCATTATAACTACAACACATGCAATTCCATCCGCACCATCTACTAAAATTATAGAAATGTGTTTAAAATCTTTTTATGAAAATTTTCCAGGAGCTGAGTTTGTACATCATTGGATTTATTTTGACAGTAGAGAAGATAAAGTTAGTTTAGAATATTGGGGTAATCTTCAAAAATTAAGAGATACGTATCCAAACTTAATTCTCATCAAGGAACCTCGTTCTGGTTTAAAACATAATTATTTAAAAGGGTTGAAAAATGTTATTACTCCTTTTTTTATGTTCCTAGAACATGATTGGATTTTTTTAGAAAAAGTAGATTTATTATCAATTTTAAATGAATTTACGAATAAAATAGATTTACATTATTTACGATTCAATAAAAGAGACAACTATCAAAAAGGTGGTTGGGATCAATGTCTCATTAAAGATAATACAATTAAAGGGTTTACCGCAATTAAAACAGACAATTGGGGTAATCAACCACACATAGTGAGAAGAGAAAAATGGTTTGAAAGTTGGTTTAATATAGTAACTCATCCAAAGTTAAATACACAACATTCAACATTTGGTATTGAAGATATATTATATAGGGTGTATCAATATGAAATTAATCAGTTAGGATTTGAGAAAGCGCATCAGAAATGGGGTTGTTACAATTATGGTACTAAATCTGGTAAACATTTAATAGAACATATAGATGGTTCTGAAAAATATGATCCAAACACTATGGATGGTAGACATATAAAAATTGATTTTTAATTACATCTTTAGTGTAAATCTTTAGTGTAAATATTTAATTTAGAATGCCGTTATCTTCCCTCAAAGCGAGTGAAAAAGAGAATATTATAGTTCCTAGAAATTTTATTCTTCTAGATGAATTAGAAAAGATTGAAAAATCACCACAATATTTAGGTACTGTTAGTTATGGTTTAGAATCATATGATGATAATATTTTATTAGAGAAATGGGAAGGTGTTATTTTCTCAAATAAATCAGATGTTATTCACAAATTAAAAATATTCGTTGGTCCAAATTATCCACATGAACCCCCTAATTTAACCTTTACAAGTCTTAAACCAAAAGAACTTAATAGTTTTGTTTCTAATGATGGTGTTGTTAATAAAAAAACATTTCCTTTACTCAAGAATTGGAAATCTGATATGCGTATTAAAGATATATTGTTAAGTTTACAACAATATCTCCCTTAACTCTTTAATCTCACATAAAGTTAAATGGGTAGATATTTTAGTATTTTCAGTGAATCTTTTAATTTCATCCCCTTTATATTTAAGGTTTTCATTTTCTTTATCTGATGAATCGTTATAATTAAAAGATGCTGATGTGATTAATGTGGTTGCATTTGGTATAGATTTTTTCCATGTATCAACGAAACCATAACAATCATCTGGTTCATCATAATAAAATCCCCATATTAAATTAACATCAACTGATTTTAATTGCTCCAGTAATAATTTTGAAGGTTCAAAATCTTTTTTTTCTGTTTTTCTCGTTTTGGCTACAGGGTCTTGATCATAAAATAGATTAGTGGAATAATAATAATATAATTTTTTTTGATGTGGTAAATCGAACACTAACCTTTTTTCTTGGTAATTATTTTCAATTAAAGTTCCATCTAAAAATTTTTTAACTAAAACAGTGTAATAATTTATAAATACTACTAGATCATCCGGATAATACCAATAATATTTAACTTTAGGTACTATATCAACAAGAATAAATATTTTAACATTTCCTAAGCAATCTATAGTGTCTCTAGATGTTCCAGATTCACATGATTTATTAACTAATGTATTATCATTGTTAGTATAGTTGTTATCTAATGCTAATCTTAAAGGATATAAATCATCACCAGGACCTAAATATAATAATGTTGTCATTTAATTGAAATTATTTTAACTTTAAGTTTAGTTTAAGTTTTCAATTTTTTTCTAAGAGTATTAAAAATATGAATTCATCTGCATTTATTTTTGTGCCATCAAGTGATGATGAATATGATTGGATTATAGAATCATATTATCAAGGATATCAAAAAAAAAATTGGAAAAATCCTAATAATAAATCTAAATCTATTAATAAATCTAAATCTTTGGGTGTATTAGATTATTCAAATGAATTAGTTGATTCTAATTATGCCATTTTGATGATTCGGCAATGGATTGAATTACATGATTCTCAACAAAATATTAAATTTTCTTTATTAACAGATATTGATGCAAATATTGATGGTGTTAAAATGATATCAATGGATGCGAGAAGTATTTTAAAAAGAGTACAAAAAGAGGGTGTTTTAATGGATAATGATAATGGCAAATATGGTTTAAAAATACAGAAAATTCGTGCGGAACTATTTAGAATTAAAAATTATGCTAGAATATATTCTATTGATGGTCTCAAAAATTCTCTAATTGATAATGGACCAGCATTAATGATTTTACCTGTTTTTAATAATCCTGTAGGTAATAATCAGTTTTGGTTACCAAATAATAATTGTAAAAGACTAGGAGGGTTGGATGTTGTTGTATGCGGATATGATAAATTCGGTTTTAAAATTATTATACCAATGACACAGAAAAAAATAATCACTTTCCCATATTGTGATTGGGGTATGCAATGGGAAACATGGGCAATTATAAACAATAAAGACTGGGCACATACACAACAAGAGAATACTACACAAAATAATAAGGATTTTAAAGATAAGGATTTAAGTGAATTAGAAAAAAGCTTAGTTCAAGTGCCAATTGAAAAAAGTAAAAGAACTTTTTTTAAATTCAAGAAAAATAAAAAAATAAAAGTACATCCTGCACCAACACCAGTTCCCCTGAAATCTGAAGACAAACTTCAGAATTTGGGATTAAAAATTATAGAGAATTCTGATGATTCTGATATAGATATATAAAAGATATATGAAACATCATTTATTTTTCTTGTGATGAATTACGTTTTTGTTCTAGTTTTTTTTGTAATCTTTCACGAGCCGCTTGATCACGTGTTGATGATCTTAAATTATTCATTTGAGATTGGTTTAACCCCATTTGTCTAGCTTGTTGTTCCATTTGTTCTTTAGTAATTCCTAAAGAATTCATCATTTGTTCAGCCTTTTTTTGTAAATCATTTGTATTAATTTGACCATTATCGGCTCCTTCTTCAAATTTCTTAGATAATTTAGCAAAAACATTTTGCATTTTAGCCTGTGTGGCAGGATTACTTAATGATTTCATAACACTACTAAAATCGGTAGGGTTTTCTGGTATATCCATATCTTTAAATTCATCTTTAATGTCTCCAACTAGATCAGTGAAAAAGTTTTTATCACCTTCTTTTCCGCCACCCATTAGACCACCAAGAATATTTTCTAATCCATTTGCTCCACCCATACCACTCAAAAGATTTCCTAAAACACCCGCACCACCACCAGAAGCACCACCTAAGGCACCTAAACTACCTAGTAGAGATCCAATATCAAAACCTTTACTTTTCTCTTCTTCATCCTCACCCAGTTGATTCTTTTCCTTTAAATTATTCAGCATCTGTTGTAAAGCTTCCGCTTGAGTATCAACAGATACACCTTGATCACCATAAGTTTCAAAATCTTTAATCATTTTTTCTAATTTACTAGGTTTACTAATGACATTACCTCCTACAACATAAAGAAGTGTTAGATATTTCCAAATAGATTTACGACTATTCTCGGATAATTTAGAATCTTTCCATAAAGTATTCATATCAATACCTTCAATTAAATAGTAATTTGGTGAAAATAATCGTTCATCTTTATCCTTAATCAATTGAGATACTGGACTTGCTTTTTTCATAAAAGACTTTACATAAGAATCATTTTTACTTTTTGCGTCACGTAAGAGCTCTCCATAATGTAATTCAAAATTATTTTTAGCACTTGGAGAAACTACAAGTAATTGTGTAAGAAATTCTCTTAAATAATGGTTAAAATGTTCTAGGTTTGTTTTATCTTCTGTCAAAGACATTAATAATCATCATCAAGATATTTTTTATATTATTTGAACTCATTCTTTTTTCTTCGTTCAAAAAATATCAAAAATTTATTTAAGTGAAAATATAAGTGTATATATAGAGAATATATATAAATGTCTTTAGCGGTCGCGTTCAATAACCAACTTAATAAATTTCTTGATGAGTTATGTCAAACTTATCCAGAGGACAAAGATTTTCCTTATTATTGTAGATTAACGAATCAATTAATGAAGCTTAATGTAAAAAAACCGGCAGAAATATTTGCATATTATGTAAGGGAACATGTTTCAGAAATATATAATCGTAATTCAGATTTCTTTTTGAATAACAGTGATACTATAGTTAAAAATAATGCAACCGATAAAGATAGTCAAACAGAAGCTTTTCGTTTGATCTCCAATTTAAGTAAATATTGGTCAGAAATGACAGAAGATAATCGTAAGGTAATCTGGGATTATTTAATTATTTTAACCAAACTATCACTTCAATTATTTCCATCCTAGAAAACTTTTAATAACTTTTAATAACTTTTAATAACTTTTAATAACTTTTAATATTTTTTAATATTTTTTAATTTTTTTTAATTTTTTTATGAAAATTACTGAACATATGATTGTCTTCCAGTATTATTTTTTTGTGCCCATTGTTGATCAAAATTTTCAGGTACACCAGCGATGGGTTTAATATCTTGTGCATATGGTTCACTCTTTCGCATAGCTTGCAACATCGCAAAATCTTGTTCAAATTTTTCATGTTTTTGCGAACTACGATTACTACTATTATTTTGTTGGTTTTGTTGTTGCATATTTTGTGGTTGCATATTTTGTGGTTGCATATTTTGTGGTTGATTTTGTTGTTGATTTTGTTGTTGATTACCTTGCATACCTCCTACAGTTTCATAACTATGAGGATAAAGAGGTTGATATGAAGATTGACCATTTGGATTAGTAAAAGGAGCATACAAATCAGAACTTATTCCACCACCCATTTCCAAAGGATTATATGCCATAAATCCATCATTTTCATTCATCATCATAGGTTTATTAGAAGTATTACCGGGTTCAGGTGGTGGTGGTCCTCTTTGTCCGGTAGGGTTGTGGACGGGTTGATCACTTGGCATTGGATGATTAAAATTACTGACTGTAGCGGCTTGAATTAAACGCAGTTGCTCTTCAACCCATCCCCACATTTTATCTTCATACAAAAGTTGTCCAAATTTTGGTGACGGCTGAGATAAATATATTAATGGTATTTTATTAGTTTGAATGACAAATTGAGGTAATCTTTGTCTAACTTCCATTGTGTCAACACACACTTTCTGTATGTTATTAAATAGGGGTGTATTGAAAATTTTAGCGATTAATTTTTTTGAATAGGGACATCGTTCACTAAAATATAAAATATTATTACCACTCATTTGATAAATTGCTAAATTTAGGGTTTAGTATATGAACGGACAAAAACTATAAATTTTAAACGAAAAAAATATAAAAGAAAAATTGATTTAGGGTGATATTTTATCTAAACTTAATATAAATCTTAAATAAAATTATTATGAGTCAAGAAAAATTAATTAATTTTCAATTTCCATATCAAGATACATGGGATCTTACTAAAGATCATTTAAAATTTGAATTAAAAGATCTAGAATTAGGGTTTGTCAATAGTTTAGAGAGAATTCTTTTGAGTAATATTCCTACTGTAGGGTTTCATGTCAGACCACTCAATGACTGTAACTTTAATGTCCTTAAAAATAATACTCCATTTGAAAATGAGTTCATTACACATCGTATTGGGTGTATTCCTGTTCATGTAGATCCTGAAACATTTGATGTTCATGATCATCTTTTCATCATTAATGTTGAAAATGATTCAAAAGATTATAAATTAGTTACATCTGGAGATTTTGAAGTTAAAAAATTGTCTGAAAATAGATTTCTAGATCCATCTAAAGTCAGAAAGATTTTCCCATCTAATCCTTTAACTGGTGAATTTATTCCAATTACTAAAATTATTCCATGGGAAGATAAAACATCAGATAAACCCCGATTTCATTGTGAAGGTAAATGTATCATAGGTGAAGGATTACAAAATGGATGTTTTAGTCAAGTTGCGGCGGTTGCACATAGTTTTAAGATTGATCCTGAAAGACATCAAGAGGAATTTCAAAAATTTAAAAAAGAACTTGCTGACGAACATGCTCGTGTTAATAAAGTTTTAAAGGATTATGATCCTGATTTTATTGAGGAATCTTCTAAACTTACCGAAGCAGATTTAAAGATGAAATTTGAAACATCAAGAGCTGAAAGATGTTATTACCGCAACACAGATGATGATCCATATTGGTATGATATGATTATAGAATCTATTGGTATTTTATCTCCTCTATTACTTCTAGAAAAAGGACTTGAACAAATGATAAAAAAAGTCAATTTGTTCAAAGGACGTCTTGAAACACCAGTCGAAGGTCAATTAGTTGTTACTAAAGGTTACAATGCTATGGATAGAGCATATTGTATTAGAGTTTATAATGAAAACGAAACCCTAGGGAATTTAATTGCTACACATTTGCAAAAATATTACATTGAAGATGATCCACAATTAACAATCGCAAACTTTAACAAGGTTCATCCCCTAGAAAATAGCGTATTAATTTATTTAAATCCAAGCAAAGAAAGAGGTAATGATTGGGGTCAAATGAGAGAACTGATATATGATGTTTGTCATCGCATCGTAAACCAATGTAGGGAATTAATTGATGAATTACGAAGCAAACCAATATATAAAGCTGAAATTGGTTCATTCACCAAAAAATTAAACAAGAGCCACAGATCAACTACTTCCCTTTAAAATAACTTTAAAATAACTTTAAAATAACTTCAAAATAACTTCAAAATAACTTCAAAATAACTTCAAAATAACTTCAAAATGTTTTTATATTTATCTAGGTATTGAATATATTTTCTTAATAGAGATTAAATTATTATGAAAGATTTAAGTTTTAGGGATTATGTGCATGGTATATTTTTTGTTCTATTTTCGCTAATTAATTTTGCAATATTTTTTTATGTGAAATTTAGATTGGGGAGAAAATGTGAATGTGCCAATGATAAAGTTATTGGTTTAGTTAAACCATTAGATTATATTACATGGTTTTCTTTAGCTGGTGGTTTTATGGGTATTATTAATATTTTAATCAACATCAATAAAGGATTTTCATCATTACCTATAGTAGGAACATTCTTTAATTTTGGTATAGCTTTCTTATGTATAATCCAAGCTTTTATGTTAGTCAGATTTTTTAGTAAAACAGATAGCAAAAAATGTACAGATGCCAAGAAATGCCAAAGCAAAGAAATCAAAACACTCTCCGGAGTAATAACCGGATTTGGTATGTTTATTTATTTAGGTGCTATTATAATGGCAATATTATTAGTATGGATATAAAAAGGTTGAAGTTTGTAAGGAAAAAATTGAATTGGTTTAAAATATATTAAATTTATTAGTTTTAAATTTTCACATGAATTTTTTGAAAGAATTGGAATCGAGATTCTCTGAATCAAACACTAATACAGGCACTAAGAATGATCAAGTTACTGAGACATCACCAGCTACTACTGACACTCAACAAACATTTTTCGAATTTGCACGCAATGCACTTCACGATCTAGGTCTTAATATTTATTCTAACGATGAATATGGCACTTGGATCGTAAGATATCGCGGAACAAAGAAGGGACTTGATTTTGATAATGAAGTTGTTAGATATGGACGGAGTCTTATTGCAGACGCGAAGACTCATGAAACTTTGATGGTTGCTCCACCAAAGTCATGGATGTATGAGGATTTCCGTAAGGCACATCCTGATATGTCTGAAGTACAAGTTGAAGATTTTCCGTCTGGTCCAATGGTCAATACTTTTTATCATAATGGGGATGGGAATGGTAATGAGGGTGGTAAATGGATGATGTCTACTCGTAGTTATGTTGGAGCGGAGAATAATTTCAGATCGACTAAATCTTTTAAAACGTTATTCGAAGAATGTTTTAAAAATGCAACTGGATTAACTTTCGAACAAGCCTCACAAGATTTTGATAAAAATCTTACTTATTCATGGGTGGTTCAACATCCAGATTTTCTTGATGTCATCCGTCCAACTGAACCCATCCTTTATTTAGTTGAAGTTCGTGATCGTCAAAATGGACATCTTTTATATGATCTTTCTAAAGTTGAATCTAATTTTCAACAAAAAGGTAACTGGAAGATTAAATTTCCCAAGCGTCGCTCATTCCAAACATGGGATGATGTCGACAAATTTGTCAACGAACAACCGTGTGATGACCAAGGACTTGTTTTCCGTTATAACCAAGAACGTGCCAAAGTACGTAACCCAGAATTCATTAATGCTCGTGTATTATTAGGTAATCATTCAAAGACTCTTGAAATGTATGCTGAAAATCGTCAAAATGGAACTATGAAGGAATTTCTATCATATTTTCCGGATTTCGGGGTTGATTTCCAAGGTTTAGAACATTATGTTGAACAACTGGCGGTTGAAATTCATGGTTATTATCTTGCGGCGAACACACGTCCTAAACAAGATCGTATTGATTTTAGAACAGAAATCCCACAATCTTTACAAACTATCTGTTTTAATATTCATCAAGACTACTGGAATAGTGGTACTGATTCGAAGAGTCGCAAACCTGTACAACTTGAAACAGTTCGAAAATATATAGATAAGATGCCTCATATTTATTTAGCAAATATGATCTATTCACACAAAGAAGAACAAAAAAATACTTCAACCAAACTAGATAACCTTCAAAAGATGCGTCAAACTGCTGAACAACATCACCAAGTTCACTACAAAAAGAACCCCAAACATGTCACAAAGAATCAACCACCACAACGTGCTAATTCTTTAAACACTTCTATGGACACACCAGTTTTTAATGTAGTCATTGATACTAATCCGCATAGTTATGCTAATGTAGCTAAATCAGTTCCAGTGGAGTCTGCACATACTACAGAAAATGATTTGCATGAATCTTAAATTATACTTTTAATTTATACTTTTAATTAAATTAACATCTGAGTTTAATTATTAGTATTCTTGTTAGTATTCTTATTATTATTATTACTAAATTAATTTTTTTATGTGTAAAATAATAGGTAAATTTATTTTCTCAATTACATACAAATAATTTTATTTTTTTTACGATGGATTCTTTAAAAACAGGATATATTATTAAAGTATTAGATTCCAATCAAAGTAGCTCTGGAGTTATAGTAGATATTGAACCAAATTGTTTGATTTATTTTAGATTAAATCACAATAATGAACCTAGTTTTAACAGAGTCGACGATTGGCAAAGATATCAAATCCAAAAAAGTGGTCACATCAATCAATCAGAATATGCTGAACTCAAAAAATCTTTGCATAAATATTATCATCAACATATTAATTCACCTGAAGAAGTTAAGATTTTATCAAGTGTTATGAAATTTGCATACCCAAACGGTATTCCACCACTTCCAAAACATCAACAAAATCTTCATCTTAACATTAATAATATTAATAATATTGATAAAGATAGTCCCAATGAAGACAGTTTATATCTAGAAAATGGTTGTCAAATTAAATTAAAATGCCCCAGAAATTCTTCCATTTCTTTCTTAAATGAACAAGTCCTTGATATTATAGATACATATTCAAAAGGTATTAGAGTTTTGCGTAGAGGTGCATCTGGACAAACAAATAAATATTATACTATCTTTTTCCGCCGTCCAGGTCAAGATAATTCTTTAGCAGGTGTTGAAGAAGTCGAAATTATAAATAAAAACCCAAACTTTAACGAAAATCTAAATAGTAAAGTCAAAGAACAACTCAAAAGTGTACTTCAAAAAGACCAAACCGGAAATCTAACATATAATACACAAATTATTGATACTGAAGGGAAAATCTTTAATATTAATCCAAATACTTTAGAAGTTCATTCCCTTGATCAAAAAAAAACTGGTCAATATAACCCCGCAACTGACACAATCATACTCAAAAATACCAACAAAAATATTAATATTATCGATGATGATGAAGATGATGATGATGATACAAGTAAATTAAGTGACCGTATCAAATCATTAGTAAAAGATAATGATGATCCAGTTACTGATGCTGCTACCGAAATTCTTTTTGCTGAAGTTGTTGATGAAGATGAAGATGATTTAATGGCTAAATTAAAAGACAAAGATGAGACAGATATTGAAAATATTGAGGATATTGAAAATATTGAAAATATTAAGGATTTCAAAGGAGGTGCAAATGATAAATTAAAGAAGAAATTAAATGATAAATTAAATGGTACTGATGTTTTAACTGATAGTGAAGTAGATATAAGTACTATTAATATTGATAGTTTAGAAGAAACTGAGGGATTAGAAAGTATGGCTTCAAAGTTAAGTCAATTTGAATCGGATGATTTTGCAAACGAAGATGGTGACTCTGAAGTTGATGAATATGATTTTGAAGAATTAGATGTAATAGATGAACCTATTGAATTATCTAAAGTAGTTTATAGATCTAAAAAGGTTCCAGTGCCTGATGAAAAGAAAATCTATGAACCACATGTTCAAAAGAGTGAATTCTATAAATATTTAATGGAAAAATTAATTCCTAATAAACAACTTCGCAAAAATGCCTTTCTAGTTAATCAAATTCATCACATTAATAATTTAATGAATCGTCTCAAAGATGATTCCGCTAAAATTTATTCAACTGAAAATCCCTTCAAGGAAGATCATCGTCCCTTAATCAATAAATATTTACAAAACGATTATAGATCACGATTCTTAATTCCTATTGTCCTAGATCGCAAGAAACTCTATTTCAGAAATAATGAACAAGATTATCATTACGATTTCTATCAAGCAAATAGTAATATTCTCTTCAAAAATTATTTACAAGTCATTAGTGATCTAATAGCCAGAGTAGACCAAAAAAATAGTAGTAAAATATCTTCATTAACATATTTTCAACTAGAAAAATCCATTAATGAAATGTTAACACCATTCAAATCAAATGAAGACTCCAAAATTATTGGTGATGTAGGCAGAATAGCTGATGGCGTAAGTGATCGCGATTTACCCTTTGATGATTATAGTACATTAGTTGTTCGTTATAATAAAAGTCCATTCAAGAATCAAGGTATTGATTTCCAAGAATCAGAAATTGAAGGGTATAATATGCAATCACCTTTAATTTACTACCAAGAGACCTTCAAAAATAAAACTAATGAGGAACTAGATCAAGAAGAAGATGAACTAGTTGCCGAAGATCCGGATAAAGAATGGATTTATGAAGAACAAATGGAAACAAGTCTCGAAAATGTACCCAAATTTAAAAGAGTTTTAGATGGTGACAGGTTCAATATTGTTGGTTACCTAGCATTACCTTTAAGTTATGCTTTTAATAAACCTCAATTAAATCATGATTCTCTATTGGGTATGTATCAATATTATAAGAATAATAAAGGTATTCGCGATAAAACCTTGGATAAAGATTATTTATCTAGTAAGATTTTAAAATATCGTAACAAACCTACATTTTTCTATTTGCCTGAAAATGTGCCAACAGATAAACAGGAAAAAGAAAGACATTTAAAATCTTTAATACCTACATTTAAAGAAATTTGTAGAGAACATCAAAGTGAATTGTTACTCGCTACTAACTGGACACAACTAGAAAATGTAATATCAAAATACGGTTATAGTCTAAGAACTTTGGGAGATTCAGATTGGAATAATCTCAAAGAAATACTTAAAACATCTGTTGAACATCAAACATTTAATTTAAGTAAAAGATGGGCTGACTACCAAAATTTTAGAATTCATACATCCACTGACGACAAGAAAAATGTCAGATATTGTCCACTAGTTGATAAAATGGTTCTAGAAGAATTAGAACATTATTATGAATCTTATCCACTTTTGAATGAAACTATTGATAATGATACAACTAGATTGAGTTGGACTTTAAACAAGGCTGATCATGGTAAACTTCTAGAATTAATTTTGACACGCAATCAATTACTCCTAGATGAAAAGAATCTTAATATGGGCAATATTGATAAAGAAATTGTCAAAGTTCAAAAAGAATTAGGTATATTGGAAGAGCGTTACAAAAAAGAACTACAACTAACTAATTATTTTGACGCCAAAGATAAAAATAAATGCGCCCAAAGACCCAAATATAATGTCTCCAAAATTTATCACAATATTAAAGATTTAGAGGCTGATAACTACAAAATCGCTAAAACTACTGTAGGAAATTTAGATGTTATGGTAGGTGATTATGCTGTCCTTGATGGTAAAAAAGTTTATTTGAGAATTGAATTACCAAATCAAAGACAAGTTTGGGAAGTATCTAGTATTAAACCAGAACAATTAGAAGAATTAGTTAAAAAGGAATGTCAAGGACCTGGTTTGGATAAAGTCGGGGAGTTAGTGAAAGGTCAAGAATGTCAATATCAAGAAAATGATTATAAGTGTTGGCCGGGTCATATTGATAGAGTGTATCGTTTAATTAATTACAATAAGGAATTATTGAATGTGTTGAATACGGAAAGACAACAAATTAATGAACTTAAGGTACATAAAAATAGTTTGGAAAAAGAGATTGCTAAAGCTAGATCATTTTTGAGATCTCAAAGAAATTTGGATAGATTGAAACGTGAAAATAGATTAGCTACTTATCAACAAATTATTGATGATGTCAAGAAAGCCCAACAACACAAAAAAGATTGTCCACACTTCCAAGTCATTAATTATTTCTTTAGAATGAAACACATAACTCTAAAAGAAAAATATTTATTGTCTTATACTATTCTACAAAAATTTCAAGATTTAACACCAAATTTTACCAAACATTTGAATAGTGAAGATTTTAACTTTGAAGACTATGGTAAATATGATGTTATACATCCAGATGATAATATGAATTGGACATATTGTAATTTGTGTCATCAAAAGTTGATATGTAATCACAATTTATATGCGTATAATATTATTCAACAAACTGGAGATTTGAATGAAAAAATATTAAAAGATTTATATGGTTTAGAGGTGGATCAAAATTATAATTGTCGTGTATGTGGTGAACATTTAGTAACTGGTGAAGAAATCGATATGGATGGGTTCGTCAAAAAGGCTGATAAAAATGATCAACGTTTAGTAACTAGAGAAGTACTTGATCAAGCGGCTGAAAGACAACAAATTCAACAAAATCTTCTAGATCAATTACTTGATGATGTTGATAATAAACACGATCAAGAGTCTAATGATATGAAACTTTTCTTAAGTACTTTACAAAGTTTGAAGAGTTTAACTAGAATTGACTTATTAAGTCAAGATCAAGAAGATATCATCAGTTTTATTAAGTCTGATCCATTTTTGACAAGAGAATATTTTAAAGAATATCTCAGAAAATCTATGCAAATTTCTAATCCACAACTTCTAGATTATCAAGCTAACCAATTCTTTTATAGATTTGCTATATATGATATTACATCTAGATTCCTTATTATTGCACAAACATCTGAAATGACATATAGTTTAAGTAGTGATTTGTGTAGAGGACACTTGGGTGGTTATCCTTTAGGTGAATTACATGATTTATCAACTGTTAAATATTTTAGTTGTTTATTGGAGAAAATGGCTACCATTCCAGAATGGAACTTTCTTGCTAAGGAAACAAACATTGAATCACGTTTCTTAGGACGTTTGAAAATTATGAGTCAAACTCAAAAGGTTGAACAATTATACCAAAAAGCCATTGAAAGAAAAGCTATACAAATCTTTCATGATGATCCTTTCCTCAAGAGTCCAACTAATCAGTGGCTAGGTTATCGTCCTATTTTGGGTGTTATTGATACTAAATGGACACCTAAACATTCGATTAATCCTAAAACGGTACATAAGGTTGTAACTAAAAAGTATTCTGAGTTTTTAGAAGATTTGCGAATGAATCTAAGTCATCGTAGTTCAAAAATATTTGAGGCTATTCATACTATAATTTCGCAAGAGACTCCCGCTGTAACATTTCATAATAATATTAAATTAGGAAATTCTTGTTGTTTAACCAAAGTTAAACTTAATGATGGTGGTGATTATTATCAATTCCTCTTTAAAAAAGAGCCACAACTAGAAGGTTTAATCAATGAACTAAAAGAATTAGATGCTCTTAAACTTAAACTGGAACGCCGTGTTGGACATGTTGGACCAATTCCAACATTTATGAAAGTTGATGCAACATATCAATTAGATCCATATTTTCATGCTAATCAAGAATATAAACTTGGTACAGATATGAAGATCAAATTGTTTGAAACTTATGTTAATATTGGGTTAAATAGAGGATTCCCACGTATTTTTAATACATTTGATGTATGTACGTTATCGGGTGAGAGTCGTCCAGAAATTTTAGGGACAGATTATAGTGATCAAGATTATAATCAATTAATCCATGATATTAGAAACAAAGGAAAAATTACGGTGGTTAAACCGGCTGAATTAAATCATAAGAAAATCTTAGTTAAAAGTATCCAAAATTATTTATCCAAGAATGATCAAATTAAGGATGGAGATTTTCTAGCTGTTTTCCTAAATGGTTTTATCAATTTATTGGAAAATGAAAATTTAACACAAAAAGATCTAGGAAAACATTGGGCTAAACTGGATCAACAAATTAATCAAGAAGTAAGTACATTAGTCCAACACCTAAATGTTATTAAAAATTATAAGGATATGAAAGATAAATTATATCGACTTGGTGATTATAGTAATTTATATCATCAAGAAGATGTTGCAAATATCGATAAAGAACCAAAAGAAAAACAAGGAGATTTATTTAAAGAAGCTAATCATAAACGCTATATGAGATTCGAAAAAAATATTAGACATTACATCTTCAACTTCTTCAGACTCACTTTAGCTAAAATCAAAAATGGCTCATTTGATGACTTTCAACCAACTGAAATTAATGAACAATGGAAAGATCTACAACAATTCAAAAATAATCGCAAACTATTCTCAGAAGCCTTTAAAACATTTTCTGGACTCACAAATTGTTTAGAAACTATTAAAGGTAGCCAATATAACCATTTTACTTACTTTAATTCCAGTAGTATATATAAATGCATATTGTTAATAATACTCAACAGAATTATTAGTACACAACCAAAATCAAAAAATTCTACTAAATCTGGATCTGTAGTCAGAAAAAATGATGAAAATGAAGAATTAGATGATAATCTTCAAGATATTACTATAAATAAAGATGAAGATTCTAAAAAAGATCTTGATGATCAAAATAGAAATTTCAATCTACAAAAATTTTCTGATCAAAAAATAATGATTCTCTATGTCGATATAATTCTCAATAAGATTATGAAAGAAGAAGATACATTTGATCACTTGACACAAGATTACATGACTATTGTGGCTGACGGTGCCAAAGAAGAACGTAATCGTAAAAACTTGAAATTGATCGCACATTTAGCAGCTGAAGGTCGTAAAGATCTTCGCAAAGTCATTATGGATCAAAAGAGACTTGGTTTGATTGATTATGAAGATTTCGCTGATATTTTGCAAAAAGATATTCAAGCTGGTGAAGATCAACCCCTCTTTGATCGTGACATGGAAATTTTAGATGAATTAGCCGAAAATCCAGATATTCCTGGTGATGTTATCGAAAAGAAACGTCAAGAGAAACTTATGGATTACGCAATTGAAGAAGATGAAGAATCTTATGTCGCTGGTGAAGATGATGATTTTGATGACTTCTAATCTAAATATATTTCGCACTTTTATACACCAGAAAGTTTTTTAAAAATATTATTCCAGTTACTATTACAACTAGAACAATCTACAATTTTTACTTTGTTTATCTAGAAAGTTTTTAAAAAATATTATTCTAGATTCAATTACAACTAGAACAATCTAAAATTTTTACTTTTATACACTAGAAAGTTTTAAAAATATATTATTCCAGATTGATTACAACTGGAACAATCTAAAATTTTTACTTTGTTTATCTAGAAAGTTTTAAAAAAGTATTATTCCAGTTACTATTACAACTAGAACAATCTAAAATTTTTACTTTTATACACTAGAAAGTTTTAAAAAAGTATTATTCCAGTTACTATTACAACTAGAACAATCTAAAATTTTTACTTTTGTAACCTAGAAAGTTTTTAAAATATATTATTCTAGATTGATTACAACTAGAACAATCTAAAATTTTTACTTTGTTTATCTAGAAAGTTTTTAAAATATATTATTCCAGTTACTATTACAACTAGAACAATCTAAAATTTTTACTTTGTTTATCTAGAAAGTTTTTAAAAAATATTATTCTAGATTCATTACAACTAGAACAATCTAAAATTTTTACTTTGTTTATCTAGAAAGTTTTTAAAATATATTATTCTAGATTCAATTACTTACAACTAGAACAATCTAAAATTTTTACTTTGTTTATCCTAGAAAGTTTTTAAAATATATTATTCTAGATTCATTGCAACTAGAACAATCTAAAATTTTTACTTTGTTTATCCTAGAAAGTTTTTAAAAATATTATTCCAGTTACTATTGCAACTAGAACATTCTAAAATTTTTACTTTTGTAACCTAGAAAGTTTTAAAAATATATTATTCTAGATTGATTACAACTAGAACAATCTAAAATTTTTACTTTTGTAACCTAGAAAGTTTTTAAAATATATTATTCCAGTTACTATTACAACTAGAACAATCTAAAATTTTTACTTTTATACACTAGAAAGTTTTTAAAATATATTATTCCAGATTGATTACAACTAGAACACTCTAAAATTTTTACTTTTGTGGTCCTGGAAAGTTTTTAAAAAGTATTATTCCAGTTACTATTACAACTAGAATGATCAAATCTAAAAAAGAGCCTTGGCATGAAATATTTTATTTTTCTCAAAGGTTTAATGATGAATTTTACAGTTATTTTTTGGACTCGTGATACCCTTCTGGCATCAATCCCCCTTTGAAGTCGCACATAAACTGTCAAAGGATTTCGGAAGCTTTCGTGATGATTACGAATGAAATTTAATGAATCCAGTATTTCAAGAATAACTTCGTAAATTTACGAAAACTTCCGAATTCTCTTGAATGTGTTATGTAAGCATATTTAGAACATTCTAATATTTTTCATTCTATATTAAATTACTAAATAGTCCTTTAACTCCATGCAAATTTATAGCATCATATGTAAATAATAAATCAACACATCCAGCGAAAAACATAAAATAACTTAATTCATATTGACCTTTTGTAAACAAGTAATATCCTAATGTAAAAAATATCAGTAACGCATAAAGTCAGCAACCTTTCTAAGTTGATCAAATTTATTAGTAAATTTAATATACATATAATTTATAATCAGAAAGATTTTGTGAAATATGATTCTAATCTAAAAATCAGTAAAAGATATTAAATTTTTAATTATTTTTGATCAAAAACATTTTCTAGATAAACTATAAGTTATCGATGTATAGAAATTTACCAGAACCAATTGATGAAAATAATAATTATCATCAAAGACGGACTGACACATATAATCCATCCCCATTGACCAGTCAAAGAATTAATACATCATATTATTCAATCAAAAGCGATTTAGACGTTTATCAAATGATGACTGTTACTAAAAGTTTAATTAAGAATATACCATATTTTAAATATAAAAACAATGTATATGCATTCAAAGACTTAAAATGGGAAACATTACATTCTACTAAAAATAGAAATCTAGAAAAAACAGAAGAAGAAATATTCCAGGAACGTATGAATAACGGTGAAGACGGAACTCATAACATAAAATATAATGATTTATTATCATATCAACAAAAAGTATTAAAAATAATATTGTACTATTTTATCTTAAAACTTAATCTAGAAGTCAGGAAAAGCGGTTATTCATTACCATACCATGATTGGACAAATTACTTCATTTCTGATTACCAAATCATCAAAATGGAATATCATCAAACACTAAATTTGTATAAATATACAATGATGATAGAAGCCCATCGTGATAATAAACATCATGGATATATTTTTTATACAGAAACACTATTTAAACCTGATAAAATGGATGTTTGGATATCTAAAGCTATTTTAAGAGGTATTCAACCACAAGATAAACTAGCATTTCGTCATTTAAATAGTTATAAAAAGAGTAATTTTATAGTTGGATCTGAATTAAACTCTTTAGAAAAAGAAACCAATGATATGAAACTATTAAAGGAATTATATGATGCTATCCGAAAAACAGAGCTAAAACAACTAAAAGAATCAAAAATAAATACTAATGAGGATAATAGTAATAATAATAATAGTATTGATATATCAAAAGAAATATTATTGAGAAATTTAGATGATACTGGTTCAAGGAAGTGTTTTAAACCAGATGACCAATATTGGCCATTTTCAAAAACATCTAATGATTGTTTATCATATGATACTACTATTAAAAAAGTAGGTATATGGGATAAAGAATGTACTCAAGACACAGATTGTCCTTTTTACAAAGCAAATAAAAATTATCCAAATAACTTTGGCGGATGCAAAAATGGTATATGTCAATTACCTATTGGAATGAAATCAATTGGATTCAAACATTACACCAAGGATAAACCTATTTGCTATAATTGTCATAAAAAAATTAAAGTTATGACAGCTGATGGAAAAACTATAATTACTAATCGTGAATGTTCTGGTATTGAATGTAATAAATGTTGTGATGTGCAAAACGATAAAGATCTATATCCAAACTTAAAGTCACCTGATTATGCTTTTACAAATGATACAGATGAAAGAAATAAACATTCACAAATTGATGAAATGATTATAGAAAATCCACAAACTTAATTAAGTTTATATTTTTTTACTTTTTTCCATATATATATTAAATTCTATTAATATTAAAATTAATATTAACATCATGAACAATTATAATGATACTGATAAGGATGAACTAGATGAGTCATGTGGTTTATGTGAGGTTGATGAACCATATAATAACAAATCAACTTTTTTAAAAAAATCACGTATGATAAATAATGTGAAGGTAAGAAGTACAGTCATCAATGAAGGTAAATTACATGCGGAATTATTAGTTACTAATAAAACTAAACCAACATTAACTCCACAACAAATTCAAAACTCTTTAGATGTATTAACTAGACTATGTCAATCAACTAGCGAAACCGAACATTTCGAATTGATGAGTATTTTAAGAAATGCATACAAAGATGTTTTAATGGATATTTATACAAAAAAAGCACCTAATCCACTTTATAAAAATACCAAAGAAAATAATACCAAAGAAAATACAAATACAAACGCTGTAACAGATAAAGTAGTAATATATCTAATGGAATGGGATATATTCTGGACACAAAATTATAATAACATTACACAACACCCATCTGCTATACACTTTCCTGGAATTATATCAGATACAGTTCCCAGAATATCTATGAAATTAGAAGTCAACGGTAATCTCAAAGGCAATCATTATAAATTTGGATATTCTGGTGCAAATAAAACAATAATGATTTCAACTGGATTGTATGCGAATGCAGGAACTAGTATTACTATTTCAATACCTGAAAATGTTGTTAATAAAACATTTTTAATAATTGGGTGTCATCGGGATAATTTAACAAACAATAAGGATAAATTAAATAGATTTCCTATTGTTTCTAGACAATATCCATTAACTTCTAGTAAAATGAGTGTAATAAGTGCTTTTGGTGGATTAGTTTATTTTGGGGTGTCACCTGGGAGTAAATTAGGTAAATTTGAAATAACTATTGAAAATTGTTGTAAAGCTCCGGTATATTTTCTAGATAAAACTACAGATGATCAATGGAATGTTCTAAAAGACATAAATGTTCCATGGGGCGAAATAGTAGGACACAATATTATTTGTACATTCCCACAAAAATGGCTAAAAGACCTTAAAAATCCTAGAGAAGTTGCACAATACTGGGATAAAGTAGTACGTTATCAAGACTACATGGTCGGTATCACCAGAGAATTTATTAGACCAGAAAGAATTGTTCTAGATACACAAATTAGTGCTGGAAGTATGCATTCTGGATATCCTATAATGGGTCATACAGTACCTAAACATATTAATATGTTAAAATATGAGTATTTAACGACTGTAGGTAATTGGGGACCGTATCATGAACTGGGACATAATCATCAGTTTACACCGTGGGAATTACCGAATCATATGGAGGTATCATGTAATATATTTGCACATTTAGTGAGTGTAAAGTTGGCTAATAGTGATAGTAATAGGACAGTAGAAAAACAAAAAGAGACATCTGATAATTTTTTGAAAATGAAAAAGAATAATACTGGATGGAATGAAGCACCGGATCATATTAAATTACACTTTTATTTACAATTACAACAAGGATTTGGTTGGGATAAAATGAGAGAATTTTTCACATGGTATACAAATGCAAAAGAAAGTGAATTTAGAAGTAATACTAATGAAAAAATAAATTTATTTTGTTTACGATATAGTTTAACAGTCGGATACAACTTAACACAATATTTTCAAGCTTGGAAATTTAATATTACACAATCAACAATAGATGCAATCAAACATTTACCAACCTGGGATGATTACCATTTTAACTTACCAGGTGGCAAAAAACAAAATTTCGAACCTAGAATTACTGATCCCAAAGATGGTGTACCTCCTGAATTTTGGTAATTGGAGAACCACACTTAAACATATTTTGACCAACATAACGATCACAATCTGGGTTCTGAGTTAAATAACCAAATTCATAATAATATTTCTCAGCACCCAAATGATATTTCATTCTTTTATCTAAATAAGCCATTTCAATTGGTATTAAAGCATCTTTTACTAGATTTAATTTATCTCTATTGTATAAATAATTATTAATTAATATTTTGAGTGTTTCTGAATTTTGGTATAATTGTTGAGTTAAATTATAGACATACTCTAATGATACATCTTTATGGGCGATTAATATACGACGAACAGCAAAACTTTTAATAAAACTGGATGTATTAATGTTAGTATAGAATGTGTTAGTATTAATATATTTTTCAATAGCACATGGAAAATATTTTTTGAGTATTTCAGGGTTCATTTCACGTGTTCCAATGAATTTAATTGACATTTTTTTGGTTAAATTGATAAGATAAGGATTTTTATTAGAGGTTGTTAAATAAATGGCATCAACTTTTTTCTCCAATAACAAATTAGCCAATCTATTCATACTGTTAACATTAATATATTGAAAATCTTTACCAGGACTCAAACCAACAATTTGAGCTAATTTAAAACCATTATTAAATGATTCGGTGTTTAATCCAGTAAATCCTATAACTTTTCCTTTAATATCTTGCCATTCATTAATACCCGATTCTGGATATGTAATTAATAAGAATATTTCATAATATAGACTTGATATAAATCGCAAATTATTATGTTTATTTTTAAAAATATCTTTACTTAAACAGGCATTAAAATATGTGTCTTCTGATGTCACCATAATATCTATTTTTTTATTTTCTAGGGCGATCATATTGTTATAGATGCTTTCATTATTTTTTACTAAATTTATCGGAATATACTTTTTTAAATAAAAAAATATTTGATTGGATAAGTCATCATTTTCATATGTAATAATGGTTGGTGGTGTGTGAACAATGTTTGTTTCTTTAAGTAAGATGGGTGGTAATAGTTGGTATTGATTGATAAATGTTTCTTTTATTTTGTCCTGAGTGTGATAGAGAAATGTAGCTAGTATGAATATAAAAATAAATAATTGTATCATCTTGATAGAGATAAAGATATTTTTTGTAACTTTTTTTTTCTTTTAGAGAGACAAAGGATAACATAAACATAAATGTCACTATTTAGTTCAGAGAAACCTCTTGAAACAACACTTTTAATTTATTTTATTGTTCTGGGACTATTATTTCTATTAAAACCAAAATTTATTTTTGATCCAAAAGGCAACCTTAAAAGATTTGCAACTGGTAGTGGTCCCAGAAAAACTATTATACCTTTATGGTTAATATTATCTCTAATCGGTGTTATTATTTATTATCTAGTCATTGTTTATAATTACAGATATCAAGTACACGATTTATGTTCTGATATAAAAAATGGTTCAATCAAAAATTTACAGGAAATTCTAAAAAATAAATGTTGAGTGTAATGTTGTGTTATTGATTAAAGTATTAAAGTATTAAAGTATTAAAGTGTTAAAGTATTTAACCTATAAATTCTTTAACAATAGGTATTTTTTTCAATACTAACTTCCACAATAATATCCAAAATATACAAATAAAACCAAACACTAGAAATATCATACAACTAATTGATAATACTCTCTTAATGAAAGGAAAGTCATAATAAGAATATAATATCAAAATTAAAGGCAAAAGAGTTTTTAGAAGATTTTTATGATTATTGATATGTTTATATATGATCATTGATGTGTTCATTTTTATTTTTGTTTGTTGACATAATAAATTTCAATTTTTTGTGATTGAAATCGGAAAGAATATTTTGAATTTCTGGTTGTTGATTATATTGATCTAGTTCAGCAACTGTTAATGGTTTCATATTAAAAGGATTAACTGGATTGTTTCTCAAAATGTGATAAATAACCTTTTGATCCATAATTTGGAGTGTGTCTGGTAATCTGATAGGGTTAATAATTATTTGATTTGTAATTGGATCTAAAAATTCATCTGGATAATCAATATCAATCAAATTATATAATTTATTATAAATAGCATCTGGTATTGGTATAATCATATCACTTAAGATTTCTAGATCATGTTCATTCTTAAATTCAATAAAATCGTCATCAGGTAACAGTTCTATCAAATCAAATAAAACGATCGTCAAAGCTACTAATTCATTATTTGATATAATTTCATTATACCTTTCAATATTTAAATGTTTGATGGTGGCACTTAATAAGTTTCTATATTGATATTTGATATCAATATTTAATATATTCATTAATGTATTGAAGTCTTTCAAAATTCGGAAAGAACTTAGGATTAGTGAATAACATTTTTTAATATTGACGATATTATAAGAATATACACTTAAATTATCGTTATTATCTAGATCAATTGTTAAAATTTGTGAAATGGAATTGGAAAGCAAATCTAATGTATGGAAAATACTATTTAGATATATATGTATCCATTCATTTAATAATGAGTGTTTAGAATTGTTTTCAAATAAATTTTTAAAATGATCTTTAAAATTAATTAGACAATCATTAATATTTTGCATAATTACCACATTTTCATGAATTAAATTTTCAGAATGTGACTGGATTTTACTAGAAATATTTAGAAAAATATCCAATATATCAACATTTATATCAGTATGTGTAATATATGGTAATATTTGCATAACACTTTCATCAGTCATAACAACTGCTGTATTTTTTCCTAAAGAAGGAATTTTAGGTGTCATTATAGTCCCTAATTTAAATTGCCTTACTATAACATATATATAATAATAAATACGATATTGATTACTATCTTGTGGATTCATATTTAATGCTAAAACCCAGTTAGGGAATTTTTGAATTATATTTTTTATTTTTTTTTGAAATCCATAAAGTTCTTCTAATAAAAACTCACATAATGGGTTTTCATTTACTATTATATTAAAATATTCAATCTGTGTAGTTATGTGATTATATAATTTATAACTATAAATAATACTATTATCTAATAAATTCCATAATTCTGGAATATCGGACAAATATTGGGCAAAAATCCATGCATATGCACACACTATACTTAAATTTTGATTTGAATAAATTTCATCAAACTGAATATTTTTGTTTGGGTCAGAGATATTATTATAACTTTCAAACGTCAATTGACTAATTCTTTTAATTACTTGCGTTTTATTCGCGACAGTTGGATAAATATAAGATACTAAATTTACTAAACTATTATAACTACGTGCAATTGTATCACTACTCCATAACAATGATACTATTTTATCTAAATATGTAAAACTTGAATCTGGATATTGTTTTTGTAAAACTTCTGAAATTAAACCAAAATCATATTGTGATATCAATTGATGAATTTGATCAACAAGATCTTTGAAAGTAATTAAATTATTATTAAAATCTATTAAAATGTATTTTAATTCATTCATTATAGTGTTTTGATCGCTATATTTAACACTTTGTCTAGTTACAATTTGATATTGACATTTTTTTTTAGAACTATTACAATTACTACCAATAAATCCGCTTTTGATCATTCTACTACTATTCATCTCAATCTGAATTATTACAAAAACACTTTAAATATTTCAATTTTATTTTGTAATGTTCCTTCTTGATTTAAACCATTCATTTTTCTTTCTAATAAATTCATCCAACTTTTCCTTAATTGTATCCTTTTTATTAAATTCTTCAAGTTGTTCCATAGTCAATTCTTGTTGATAAGGATCCCTATTATTTTCCAAAATCATTCTTCTCAAATTATTACTATCCATTATTATACCAGAACTCGGAACACACACCGGATTATTAATTGCATTACAAAAGAATGGATCACAAAACTCATCTGGAACTTCTATATCACCATAACTTTCAATATATTTATTCAATTTATCTATTAATATATTAATAGATATTTCCAAATTAATATTCAAAACACCCTTTTTTTTACAAATATTTTGAAAATTTTTATAAATATTTATATCGAAATTACAAGGATCGTCACATAAATTTTCTATAAATATATCAGGTACTTCATGACCCAATATATAATACATAATATTTCCGATTGATATTAATAATTGTAATGGATTAAAACCTATTTCATCAGAACAATTGATTTTTAGATGTTTATTTTTGTGTCCTAGTAATTTGGTTAAATAGAAATCGAATGTTTTGGCAATTTGACTATTTAATTCGGAACTAAGATAGTATTTTAAGGGAGCGTTGTTCATTTTATCTAGAAAATCAAATGATGTATTTACGAAATGCAAGAATGTTTTTGCTAAATTCTTAGATGTCTCCAAATTAAATTTCTTTTCTTTAAGAACTTTATTTTCAGGATCAATCTGATGTAAATGAATTAATTCAATCTCTTCCAAAGATTTTTCCAGAAAAGTAGATAAATCACTAAAAATAATATTTAAAAATTTCAATATATTAGTATTTGTTCCAGAATTTAATAGAATTAACCAGTTTTGATAAATACTTTTAGAGAGTATGAAACAAGCACTTAAAAATTTGTGAATTCTAAAACGATAATTATGTTTATTATAATTATCATTTTCCAAATTTAAATATAAATTTATAATGGCTATTAAAGAACCATTACGAAAATAATAATCATCTAAAAAATCAATATTTCTAGCAAAAAGATTACGTTCCATCAATTCATATATCTCCATTTGTGACGGTTTTGTTAAAGTTTCCTCATTAAATAACCCAATTAAACTAGATAATGATGATTGTGGTATATGTGCTCCCAATTTCATCGTTTCTGATTTGGAATAAAATGTTAAATATGTTTGAATAATTTGTCCAAATAATGTAGGTGATTCTTTATTAATATTTATCACCCAATCAAATAATGTTATAAAGAATTGATCAACATTTGCTGAATTATTCCTCAAAATATTTAGAAATCTACTCCGCATTGTGCGAAACATATTTGATCTTGTTTCCATAATAACCCTATTATCCACATTAATATTATCCACATTTTCAACTTCTTTTATAATATCATCCAAAATACTTATTTTACTAATTAATCCTATATAAATGACTTCTATGTATGCATAACCTATATAGAATAAATGTACCATTAAAGGATATGTAGGGTGTGGTTGTTCTGTATTGTTGTTTGAAGAATCTGTTGAAGGTATTTGGTATTGATAGATGGATATGTGATTATGTATAAGATATGTTATATTGAGATCTTTGGGGTTAAGTTTATTTATTCCATTGTTCCAGTAATGAAATAATAAGATGAGAATGTTTTCCATTAAATTAGATTCTTTTTGTGTGATTAATAATAGTGAATCAAAATTATTCATTGTTAATTTATAAAAATTTAGAGTACTAACACAATCGTCAATCCATAATTTTTTAAGGATCTTATTTTTGAGAATGTTATCCGTAAAACTTATATTTTTTTGTAATTTTATATCAGAAATAATAATCATGTATAATGATATGTTTTTTGATACATTTTTTGTGAAAAGACATTTTTTAGTAATTTCTATGTCCGATATTGAAAATAATAAATATTCCCAAAATTTAACATCTGGAGATATTTTTTCAATTAATAATGTCAATAAATCATATTGTAGATTTTCAATTTCAATTGATCTTTTTAAATAATTTATAATACCCTTATTATGATCAGATACACCCAAAAGAAGTTCCTGAACTAATAAATCAATCTGATACAATAATTCTGTTTGATAAGATGTATTAAGTTTAGCTATAGTTGCTAATGTTTCAAAATCACTATCAGAAATAGTTGAATATTCTAGTAATCTATTATCATCTAAAAAATATCTAAATTCCATGTTTGTTACTTGTTTCCTATATTTGTTTCCCATATTTAATTTAATTGTGAATCAATTTTACGTGGATTGTTTATATTTTTCATAATACCACTAACAACACTTTTGAATGTGCTAGTATTACCAGTGTGATTCAGATAAGATTTAGATTATAACATTAAATCTAAAAATTGATTTATTTTGTAGGTATATTGTCAACATACAAATAATAATGACAGAAATTGCAAATTTGGATGACAAGTCTTTAGCACAAATATCATTTGACGCGTTTAAGAAAGAACTTAGGGATAAACGTGAAAAAGCAATATTGTTACAAAAACGTCTTGAACAAACTATTATAGATTATGAAAACCCAATGTTGTCGCAAAAACATATTGAGAAACCTCTTTCAGATGATGAGGAATATGCACAAGATTTATTGAATAATCGTTTTAACTATGCTAAATATTATGATCGCTTTTTTGATGGAGTTATATCAAAAATTAATAGAATATGTTGGCATTACACATCTAATCAGTTTATATATGATGTATATTTGGATTTAAGTCTTTCAGAATCAGTGAAAACTGGAGATGGTGACCCGCCGAGTGGACTTGTTAATATATTATGTGAAAGAATGTTTAATAAGGTGAGATGGTATTATGATGCTGCAAGCAAAGATAGTCCTGATATGCGTGATATTCTTCTCAATATTCCAGATGCTTTTTTAGAAGGTATGCTTGTTCAAAAATCGCTTGATAATAATACATTTTATGTACTACACTTCCTAAAATTAGAAAATATCCCTGATCGCGGAAATTCTACAACAGCATCAACATCACCTGGTTCATGTAAGATTGATTGGGAAAATATGAAGAATTATAAGACATTGAGAAATTCACCTTTAAAAAGACCCATTGTGACTTTAATTTACGATCTCATATCTCAAACTTTCCAAGAAAAGAGTGAAAAATTAAAATCATTAACATCATATTCGGATTATGGTGATGAATATTCAGGCGATAATATTTGTAAAATTATTATCATGAATCCTGATGTTAAAATGGCTATCGACAGAGGACTATTATCAAGATATTTTATATACGGTATGATCCTTCAAAAATTAGTTGATACTAATTCAGAGTTTGAATTAGTTAAAACCGATTCAGATGGTCTATCCGCCTTTATTGGTTGTAAAAAACTAGGAATCAAAGGATTCAAAATACGTGAACCTGATATTACACCGGCACCTGATATTACACCAACACCTGCTACTACACCTGCTACTACATCAGCTACTACTCAGGCTACTACTCAGGCTACTACATCAGCTACTACATCAGCTACTACTCAGGCTACTACTCAGGCTACTACACCTGCTACTACTCAGGCTACTACACCTGCTACTACACCTGCTACTACATCAGCACAGGTGCACGTATCAACACAATTACCTAAATCATCTCCAAAGAAAATATCGCTATTTCGTAGATTTATAAAATTTATCACAAAAAAGAAAAGAACATAAAATATTAAAAAATACAGAAGATTTTAGTATTTACCACAAAAGCTATATAAAATATGTTTGAAAATATTATTCTAGATTCATTACAACTAGAAAACTATAATTTTTTATCTTTTATCCACTAGAAAGTTTTTGAAAAGTATTATTCTAGATTCATTACAACTAGAAAACTATAATTTTTTTTTCTTTTGTGCTTTAGAAAGTTTTAAAAAAATATTATTCCAGTTACTATTACAACTAGAAAACTATAATTTTTTTACTTTTATGTCCTAGAAAGTTTTTAAAAAATATTATTCTAGATTCATTACAACTAGAACAATCTAAAATTTTTACTTTGTTTATCTAGAAAGTTTTTAAAAAATATTATTCTAGATTCATTACAACTAGAAAACTATAATTTTTTTACTTTTATGTCCTAGAAAGTTTTTAAAAAATATTATTCTAGATTCATTACAACTAGAACAATCTAAAATTTTTACTTTGTTTATCTAGAAAGTTTTAAAAAAATATTATTCCAGTTACTATTACAACTAGAAAACTATAATTTTTTTACTTTTATGTCCTAGAAAGTTTTTAAAAAATATTATTCTAGATTCATTACAACTAGAACAATCTAAAATTTTTACTTTTGTGCACTAGAAAGTTTTTAAAAAATATTATTCCAGTTACTATTACAACTAGAACAATCTAAAATTTTTACTTTTATCCACTAGAAAGTTTTTGAAAAGTATTATTCTAGATTCATTACAACTAGAACAATCTAAAATTTTTACTTTTGTGCACTAGAAAGTTTTTAAAAAATATTATTCCAGTTACTATTACAACTAGAACAATCTAAAATTTTTACTTTTATCCACTAGAAAGTTTTTGAAAAGTATTATTCTAGATTCATTACAACTAGAACAATCTAAAATTTTTACTTTGTTTATCTAGAAAGTTTTTAAAAAATATTATTCCAGTTACTATTACAACTAGAAAAATCTAAAATTTTTACTTTGTTTATCTAGAAAGTTTTAAAAAAATATTATTCCAGTTACTATTACAACTAGAACAATCTAAAATTTTTACTTTTGTGCACTAGAAAGTTGTTAAAAAATATTATTCCAGTTACTATTACAACCAGAAAACTATAATTTCTAATTATGTATCATAGCATAGTTCATTGACATCATTTACCCAAAACCCAAAGCAATAGATGGATAATTTACTAATGTTTTTTTGACTCGTGATACCCCACTCAACACCCTTAAGAACTGGACATAAATTGTCAAAGATTTTCGGAAGGTTTTCGTTATGTTTTTGTCATTCTAGAAAATCTAGGAAATCTAGAATACATTGTGAATTTTTACGAAATATTCCGAAAGCTCTTGAATGCTGATGTAAACATATCTAGGCATGTTCCAAAATAAAAAATTGATTTGATGTTTAAAATTCTGGAATGTAACATTAGAATTATGACAAATTTTTATGATATTTCACGTCCGATTGATGCAAAGCTTCAGAAAAAGCTTTTCAACATTGCAACTTATTATTCAGATATAATCAAAGACATTGAAAAAACACATGTTCTTGAAAATTTATATACTTCAAAATCAGGGTATATAATTCGACCATCAGATAGATATAATGCTATTGTTGGACGTAGAACTAATAATCTGTGTCACTGGGTAAATAAGATTGCAAAATCACAAAATCAGTTGGAATCTCTCAAAGATTATTCATCAAAACATATTGCGTGGATTTTCACAGACGAGCTTAAAAATCATGAAAATTTTAAAATTAAATTTAGAACATTCATCAATGATCTCATGGATGAAGAATTTTTACAGAAAATAGATCAAATTATTGCAAGTACTTAGACTAAATATTTTTATCTAAATTAAAATATATTAAAGTATATTGAAGTATAATTAAATGCGTATAGAAAAGAAAATAAAAACCTATCTTATTTATTATTATACTTATACATCTGCATAATGTTTTTTTTACAAAAAACACTAATTAAATATTTAACCGAAGAAAAAAATGAAATATCACCTGAAAATGGTTCCGATACATATGATAAATTATCAGATTTAGATTCTGATTCTGATTCAGATCAAGAACATGAACAAGATCAAAAAGTAGATCAAAAAGTAGATACTGTAAAATCAGATCATGTTGTTATAGATATTCCTGAAGAGAGTCCAGAAGATATATCTTATTATAAAACCTGTAATAATAAGTTTTATGTGTTGGATCAATCAGAATTGGATAAACCACCACATTATCCACCTAAATCTCTTTTGGAATCTGATTATTATGATGTAGATCATAAAGAATTAAAATTGGATAAGAAAGACGAAAATACGCCTGTATTAAAGTCTACATATATATGCAATGGCAATGATTTTAAGAATATTGAAAAGGATAATAAAGAAATAGATACATATCGCTTGTCATGGAAAAATAATTGTAGTTATGATGATGGATGTATTATGGCGTGTGAAAAATCATTAGGTAGTTTCCTAGAATCTTTACCAATTAAAGCCAAAGATAGAACATATACATATGAACGAATGGAATTTGTAGGTTCTAATGAAAGTACTAGATTATCATTTAAAATCCCGCTATTCAATTTACAAAATTTTATGTTAAAATTTAATTGTAACAGATTGAAAGAAATAGCAGGCAACTTGAAATCTTATAGAGATGCTTATAGTTTAATACGTATGGTAGAATTAAGATCTGGTGGTGCATTATTAAACAGATTGGATGGATATGGTATATGGTTTTGGAATCAATTAATAAAAGCACCTGATTATGATTATTTTAATAAAAAAAATATTGAGAAGGGTGAGTTAAGTGTATATTTACCATTTGATTTTTTCAGTAAAAATTTTATGAGAAGAAATGCTTTACAACACGCAGAAATTGAGTTAATCGTTTACACAAATGCAAAATGTTATGCCGCAGGATTTGGTGATATATTACATTTTGCTGAGAATACTGAAAAATGTATATGGGAAAAACAATCATACGATCAAATAACTAGAACGTACTCACCTGATATTTATCCATTTAATTATAACAGCAATAAGAATAATAACAATAAGAATAATAACAATAACAACAATAACATTAATAATACTTTTGCATGTAGTAATATTAGTGTAATACCACAGATTAATATATACTTACCTTTGCAGAATTATTTGAATGTAACTGGAATATTATTTTATTTGATTGATGAAAATGATCAAATGATTATAGATGATGAAATATTTGAGACTGTTCGTTTTTCAGTTAAGACACTCAATAAAGAGTATAATAACACCTTATCGTCATCATATTATTCAGTAGAAGATTTAATAGTAAATGGATTTTTTCATTTAGGTGTTGAATATAGTGAAAAATGGAAAGGTTATTATTGGATTCCTTTTGCTAGAAAGAATGATAGTGACGATAATAATAAATGTTATTCTTCAATGTCTTTCTCAAAAAATACAACAAGTATATTAAATTTTAAAATAAATCAGAATAAATATGATGATATTAAAAAAACAAGAGGGGAAATGAGATTAGTAGTAACATTAGAACAATTTAATTTTATAAGATATACTAATGGTTCATGTGGTCTTGCTATGTTATATTAAGAATTTGTCCAGACAATTTCAGTTCCAATCCAGCTTTTATAACCATTAGTCACTTGGTTACCTTGATGCCATAAATCGATTTTAAATAAAATTGCGGTTCCTTTTTTAGGAGTCACTGTTACTTTTTTCTCAAAATTTTGATTGAAAAATACTGTCTCTCCATCAGTATAATCATCATTTAAATAAATTAATAAAGTTTGATAACTTCTTTCATTATATAAAAAACATGATCCAGTATCCAAATGGAGACTAAAATTTGTTCCAGGATAATATTTAGCCATAAAAATATAACCACATGATTTTATTGGTCTCCAGTTTCCATCACTAGGATCTACTTGATTAATATTTTCCAATTTTTGATAAAATTTTTGACTTAATTCCTGATTTCGTAATTTAGCATTAAAAAAATCAGTCTGATTATTAAAAGTATTTTTTTCTCCCGATAGTGATTGTGTATCAACATATTCTAAACATGTTTTAATTTCATCTTCATCTAGAAAATTTTCTATTATATATAAATCATTTTCCCGATTATCAACCATATATTTTGTATAAATCATTATTATGTGTTTATTATTACATTTTTCTTAAATTAACTTAAATTAATAGCCAACTATGTTAAACAGACATTAATAAACATTAATAGAATAAACTATGAATTATTTAAGACCAATTGCAGACGTTTCAATCGAGCATATTCCGAATAAACAAAGAAAATTATATGGTGGTATTTATATGATTAAACGTTTGGGTCCATCTGATACGTATGGTCGAAATGGAAGTATAACGCCAAAACAAAATTTAGCTAATTTTATAGAGAATGCTGTAAATAAATTTAATGAGGAAGAAAATAAGAAAAGAATGAAGGAACTAGAGGAAAATAGGAAAGAAATACGTAATGGTACTTATAACTCTACATTATATACTAAAACTCCGGACACAGATGAAGAGGATTTTTGTTATCATAAGTATGGTTGGAATCAAACTACAGTAGATATTACTGAGTTTAAAGGGAGATGTTTTGCATATTCTTTTGAGAAGGAAGAACACCTTGTACAAAATCCTATATTGGTTTTTCAATCAGATGAGTTAAAGAATATTGTAAATGAATTGTTTAGTATTAACGAAAATATTTATGATAATATGTATGATTTTATTTATGAATTTATTGATTATATAGAATTACAAATTGGAGGGCAAAGAATAGATAGGATACATGGACAAACTATTAAATTTATGCAAATATTGTATAATTTGGATTATTATTTTGAGAGAAATAATGAGTTACTAAGGAAAGAAGGTAAATTTTATTTACCATTACCAATAGATTGCATTGTTAATCAACCGATGCAACTTGTGTCTTTAATGTATCATACAGTTACTATATATATTAAAGTAAATTGGGATAAATTTGGAATATCAAAAGATAAATGTAAAGCACAGTTAAAATATGATTCTATCTATCTTAGTAAGAAGATTTGTAGGATATTAGTAACAAATCCAATTGAGTTCATGATAAAACAAGTTCAATATACAGGACAGGAAGTGTTGAAAAATAATACTGAAATTCAAAAATTCAAATTAAATTTTTATCATCCATCAATGGGTATATTACTTTATTTAACAACACGAACAAGTAATAAAACTTTTGTAAATGATAATGAAATTTTTGAAAAAGTTACAATGTACCATAACGATATACCATTATTTGAAGGTGATTCTGATTATATGAGATATGAAGGGTTAGTTCAATTGGGTTGCTATAGTAATGTAAACAATAATAAATGTAATGGGTTTTATTGGCTGCCTTTTATTAGGAAAGAGGATTTCACATGTGATACAAGTTTTAGAACATATACTGGCTATAATTTTGGTGTGAATGGTGGAGAATGTATCAATATTAAATTGAACAAATCTTTTGTTTCAAGAATGAATCCAGACTTCAATTATAATATTCATATATGCACAATTAATTATCATCCATTGAGAATTATGAGTGGTATGGCTGGTTTAGCTTTTACTAAATAAATTCTGAATAATTCTTACATCTTAGTTTTTTAATTTTTATAAAAAAATATTTATTATTATTATAGTCATAATAGATTTAATGAAGTCTAAAGGTGGTTCTAGTATGGTAGAAATTAGTGGAAAAAAAATAATAGCTATTTTTGGATTTTATAATATATTGATAGATGATAACACGTTACTCGATGATAAATTTATAAAAGATATCAAAGAGATATTTAAAAAAGGTGGTATTTGGTTGATTATTCCTGAAAATTTATATAAAAAATGCAACATTAATATAATAGAATTAATTAGAAAAGAATTTACATTTTACTATAATGATCTTGCTGGGAAGAAATTAATTTTTGTCAAATCAAAAAATCAATCATATCCTCCAGCACCAAATGCTAATATAGGAACACATGTTATTATAATGTCGTCAGATAATAATGTTTTAGTTACTATGGAGAAAAATGAAAATAATGATTCAAAAATAAGTATCCCTGGAGGTCATATGGATTTAACAGACGATGGTATAGAAAATACTTTAATTAGAGAATTCGGTGAGGAAATTACAAAGAAAATTAAAATAAATAAAAATGATTTACAATTAGTTTTAGTTAGATTTATCCCAGATTTCCCAAGATTGGGACATCTTTACAAAAATAAAGACATCTGGTTTTTGTATAAACTAGTTCTATCTGAGAAAAAAATCAAAGAAATAATTTTAAATTATAAAAAAAATAATGAAGTATCTGGTGTTAAGCTTTTATCAATTGATGAATTATCCAAATCAGTTAATTGGATGACAAATGATGTAGTTCAAGCTCTTAAAAATAGTAGGATTAATAAAAAAGAATCTAACAAAGCATATAATGATAATTATGGTTTCTTTTTTACGTCTTAGTTTTTTAGTTTTTATAGTTGTTGATGTTTGCTTTCCCAGAATTGACTGGAGTTAGTTTTGTTCATATAACCATATCCACATCTTTCAAGATAATCTACATCTCGAACGATTAATCGTGTATTGCTACCACCTCTAATCCATCCATCTTGAACATGTTCAGGGATTATATGAGAAGGATCTTGAACATTTTCTCTAAGATGATCAATTAGTGGTGTAAAATAGTTATCAATGGTAACACCAGATAATGTGTTACATTGGCGTCTTTCTTTAGTTTGTTCTCCAGGTAATAATTGAGTTTCTATGACTTGATCGCCGGAACCACGTGCCATTAAAGGAACAGTTAAGTAAGGTCTTTCGAAAAGTTGGTTACGACATTTGGGGTATCTTTTTGTTTTACCGACACGAAGGGATGAACTTTCTTCAACAACACAACCTGCAACTCCATAACCATTTTTAAAATAAGTTTGAAGAGTACTAGTGGCATTTTCAACTACATCTGGAATACGACAATCACAATGATAATGATTACTAACTTGATATTTTCCAGGTCCCATACTTTGTTTGGCTTGTTGGGTTGCATAACAACTATCATCATGGGTTTTTGTGAAATCACGAAAATTTAATTTTTGTTTACCATTACTATTAAGACAATTTCTTTGTGTTTGAATATCTTTATTAGGTTCAGAAACAATTAATTGATTAGAACTCATTCTATTTATGATCTTTATAATCATTAAAAGATATTTTTTTCATTTTTAATTCTCCTGGAAAAAATGAAGTTCAAAATTTAAAAATAAAATCCCCTTAACATCATAAACTTAACACATACACTTAACAATGCCTAAACATGTAAAACTTGTTAAGACTACACGTCAATCTCAAGATAACGTTAAAGATGGTATTGAAAAATACTTTAAATTACATCATTACCAAACATATTTCCCTATTATGACTTTTTGGGAAGAGTTTGAAAATAATTCCTATTCACAACAACTTTTTGTATTGGACTCCAAATATAAATTATATTCACTAGAAAGACCTTCTGATAAAAAGGATTCCAATCAAGTATTTCTAGGATATTTAAGAAAAAAAGGTGCTAAAGATGTTCAAACACAAAAACAAGAAATTTACTTTAAAATTAATCCCATCCTAGAACCAGTTCAAACCATGATGAATAAATATAAACAATCTAATAATGTTTCATTACCCAATGTTTTTGATTATGTAACTAATAAAAAATTAAATAGTCCTCATAATTTTAGTTATGTTGAAACCTTATTTTGTTATTTGGCAAGTCAATTGGTTGAACTAGGAAAATGTCCAGCATTTCCTTATTTTTATGGTACATACTTAGGAGTTGTAGAATCGTATCAACAAAATATTACAGATGATTATCAATCTATTAAGAATTGTAGTTGGTTTAATGAAAATAAGGGTAAATTATTTCAATTGGACAAATTAACTTTAGAGGAAAAACTTGCAAAGAAAATTAAAATGTTGGATAAAGTGGATTCCCTCGAACAAAAAAAGAAAGATCAAGATGTTGGTGCAATTGATTTAGATTATGAAGATTTAAATCTCAGCAATCATGAAAATACAATTGAACTTAAAGAACGTTTTAGATCAGATGATCTAGCCAATTTCAAAGGATTCTCACTTAATACTATTAATAAAAATACAAAAAATACTAATGAAGAACAATCTAACGCTTCAGAAGAAGAAGAATTTAGTGGTTCAGAAGAAGAAGAATCTAATGGTTCAGAAGAAGAATCTAGTGGTTCTGGGGAAGAAGAATCTGATAAGTGTAGTGATATATCAGAATTGTATGGTAGTGATATATTTGATGAAGAATTGGATGATTCTTATTATTACATTAAGTTTAAGGATTATCCGGTGCAGTTAATAGCAATGGAGACATTAGATTTGACATTGGATGAGTTATTGAAGAATAATGAATTAAGTGATGTGGAGTGGTTGGGTATTTTGTTCCAGATCTGTTTTGGATTAGCGGTGGCTCAAAAACATTTTAAATTTACTCATAACGATCTTCATTCTAGTAATATTATGTTTAAACCATGTAAAATATCATATTTGTATTATTTTTTTAAGGGTGTTTATTATCGCATTCCGACATTTGGAAAAATAACTAAAATTATTGATTTTGCTAGAGCTGTTTTTACTGTCGATGGACACCAATTTTTCAGTGATGTATTCAAACATGATGGTGACGCTGAAGGACAATATACATATCCTTATTATCCAAATACAATAATAAAACATGCACCGAATCCAAGTTTTGACTTATGTTATTTAGCGATTACTATAAAGGAACATTTCCAGGTTGAGTCACCACTTTATTTATTATTGGAAAAATGGATGACTGATAAATATGGTAATAATTTAGGATTTCATAAAATAAATTTTGATTTATATGTAAAGATTGCTCATAATGTTAATAATGCAGTTCCTAAAAATCAATTAAAAGATAGTTTATTTAATCAATTTAGAATTCGTAAAGAAACAATACCAAAAGATACATATGTGTATTATTTTTAATATATAATTATAAAAGTAAAAAAGGGGTTATGGTGGAGTTTTATTTTGAGATAGATTATCTTATCAATAAAGTAAAGTAAATAGAAATTTTGAGAAATGGCGGGTGGATTATTACAACTAGCTGGATATGGTAATCAAGACAATTATTTAACCGGATCGCCTCAAATTACTTATTTTAAAGCGGTTTATAGAAGATACACTAATTTTTCAATGGAAAGTATAAGTCTCGAGTTTGATAAATCAGAACTATCTTTTGATCAATCTCAAATATTTAAGAGAAAATTAGACAGAAATGCAGATTTGGTATCTAATATTTATTTTACATTTACTTTACCAGAAATTCAATCTCCATCTGGAAGACAGTTTTATTGGGTCAAAAATATTGGAACAACAATCATCAAATCAGTTGCTGTTTTCATCCAAGGACGTAAAATAGATGAACATTATGGTGAATGGCTTCACATATGGCATGAATTAAATTTAGGAAAAGATCAAAAGGATAATTATAATCAATTAACAGGTAATATCCCAGAAATTTATGCACCTGACTTAGCTGATGGTAATAATGGTATTTATCCTGATTCTATAATAGATGTAGATTTTATACCTTCAATTCAATCTAGAAGAATTTGGGTCCCTTTAATATTCTGGTTTAATCGCCATCCTGGATTAGCTCTCCCTTTAATTGCATTACAATATCATGAAGTTGAACTACAGTTTGTAATGAGACCTATTCAAGATTTATATACAATTATGGAAACAGATCCAACACAACCAAATTATGGTTATAGAGTAAGACCTCAAGGTAGTATTTCGGCTCACGGTATTCAAAATTTTTTAAATAATAGTTCATTGGCTACATCTAATCCAGATGGCTCAAGATCTTTAATAAGTTTTGATATTAATCCTAGAATGGAAGTCAATTATATTTTTTTGGATACAGATGAACGCAAAAGATTTGCTAATGTTAGCCATGAATATCTAATTGAAAGAACTTTTAGAATAGAAAAGACGGGATTATCTGGTGGTAGTACACATTCTCTTGAATTAGATCTTCATCATCCTACTAAAGAACTAGTATGGTCAACCAAAAGAAGTGATACGACAGATCATAATGATTATTCTAATTTTACCGCATGGACTGACCAAATTAACCCACCTTATAGTTTATCTTATTATAATCCATATGGAATAACAAGGGAAATAACTAGTAATAATTATGATAATTATAAAAATAAAGATATTTTAAGTGAAGCAAAAATACTTCTAAATGGTTTTGAAAGATTTTCTGAAAATTCTGAAACATATTTCGGAAAAGTTCAGCCTTATCAACATCATTTTCAATCTCCACAAACTGGCATTTATTGTTACTCATTTTCATTAGATAATTCCAATGATAAATCATATCAACCACAAGGAACTTGTAATATGTCAATGTATAATAATGTTAATTTATGGGTCAAAACAAATCCAATAGATTCTAGTGAATCTTACACATATACTGTAACTATTTATGCAATTCATTATAATATATTGCGAATTATTAGTGGTATGGGTGATGTTGAATTTGCACCATAAAAGTGTAAAGAACACTTTACATTATAAAAAATATTTAGTTAATTAATTATGAATGTTGGCATCAATCAATTTATGTTGACTTTGTTTCATTTTTTTGATTATTTTCCAATCGCGCTTGGACAGCACGTACATGTTTTCCATTAAATTTTCCATTATGTTGAAATTTTTTAATAGCAGTATTTTTTTTAGTATTTCTTCGACCAGAGTCTTCATCTCGTGCCATTTGTTTGTGTTTTTAATCTTTTACTTTACTTTAAGATTTTCTTCTAAATCAATTTTTCGAAAACAAAGTGTTTCAAAAAAAGATCTTTATCTAAATTAAATGGCAGAATTTATATTTATTAGTGAAAAAGGTAAAACATTTGTAAGTAATTTCTTAGAACTTTTCCTCAAATTCGGTTTCTTCGTTTTACTTTTGACAATTAATTTTACGGCACTGTCAATGGCTTTAATATGTAATAAGGATAGTGGTTTTGGTACCAAAATATTTGCGGCTTGTTATGCATTTTTGTTTGGTATCATATATATATTGGTGAATTATTATTCCTATAGAATTGGTGTGAAGAAATCTCCATGTTATTATCAAGGTGAAGTATTTCCATTCTAAATTTTCAATAATGGATCCTTATTTTGATCTTTATTTTAATCTTTATTTTAATCTTTATTAAATATAAAAGTAGTGTAGTATTAAAATGAATGCTTCAATAGCCATTTATATTTTTGGTGGATTTTTATTTTTATTTATTATTATTCATTATTACCGCCAATTTACATCTATTTCAAATAAAGAAAAAGAGAGTTCTACTAGATTAACACCAGAATGTCCTGATTTCTGGGTAGTAGAAGAATCTAACAAATGTCGAAATACTCATAAATTGGGTAAATGTTTGACTAAAGATAATGGTGGCCTAATGGATTTTAATACAGATTATTTCCTAAATAAAAGTAGTGGTAATTATGCAAAATGTCGTTGGGCTAAAACATGTAATGTCTCATGGGATGGTATAGATCATATTTGTGTTTAATTAAAAAAAAAATTGAATTTAATGTAATTGGATATTTGTATATAGAATGATTAATAAATATCATAAATTAAATATTTTTTTGAACAACTATCGTGTTGGTGTTGAGAAAGGAAAAGAGGAATTGGTTACTCATGTAGCATTACCAAATCCTGGGAAACATCGAGCTGGTAAATTTAACATTCCAGATGAAAAACTAAATGAGTTTTATAATATTTTAACATCTATTAATGAACCGATGAGTATAGCAGAAAATCATTTACCTGATTATAGTCCTATTATTATTGATCTAGATTTTAGAAAAAAATTAAATATAATCCAAGACACTTTATCACCAATCAGACTATATAAACAATCAGACATTGATACTTTTATAAAACATTTGTACATTGCTATATCAAAATATGTTGATATAACTACTAAGAAAGATTATACCATTGCATATATTATGGAAAAAACTCCACGAAATCCAGATAATAATGGTTTAGTCAAAGACGGTGTTCATATTATTTTTCCAGATTTGCATTTGCCATATAATATATTGTATTTGATAAGAAATGATGTTATTAATGATAAAGTAATTATAGATTTGTTTAATAATATGGATTTGGATAATACTATTGATAATATTTATGATAAATCAGTTATTAAAACTACAGCATGGATGATGTATTATAACTGTAAACCAGGATCAACTCCGTATATTATCACTAGATATTGTTCTTTAAAATTATTTAATAGTAAATCATCATCTGATTTTGATAAAAAAATTAAAATACGATTGGATGATAAAGATTTCTTTATTGGGTTTACTAATATTACCACATCAAGCGAATATGCATTTGATAATATGCGTACAAGTCGTTTAAATAGGATGTCAATTAGGAAAAAAATAGATAAATTACGTTTGAAAATAGAGGATGACAAATTAGAATCTTTATATCAAGAGTATGTAAAAAATCAAGAAAATAAAAAACCAATAGGATTAATTAAAAGAAATAATCCCACAATTAAAAATTCTGATAACGTGCTAGTATTATCCAAATTTTTAGTTGAAAATTCTTTATCACCCAGTAGAGCAGATCAATATGACTTATGGGTTGAACTAGCTGGATGTTTGCATTCTATAAATCCTCTTTTGAGATCAACTTTTATTGAATTTAGTAAATTAAGTTATAAATATGTTGATGAAGCTGATTGTGATAGGATTTGGAATAAAACATCTAAAATAAATCATTTAGATGCACTAGCATTATTGATTAAATGGGTTAAATTTGATACTGATGATGATGATAATAAGTATTAATTAATAATGATGTATTGTAGTTGTAATTAAAAAGTAATTTTAATTTTATTTTTTAATTTATTTAAAATTTAGGTGTGGGTATATGGTTGTTTTTCTTGGTAAAATATTATAAAATGTAATTGGTTCGTTTGTCTTATAAAAAAAATTGAATGAATATAAAATAAAAAATTTAATTCTTTTGTCAATTAAGATATAACTATGTCAAATAAATTAGCTTCTAATTCTAAAAAAGATTCAGTGAATGTTAAAAAAACCAAAATGACGTTACAGGATTATCTTCAAATGTATCGTATACAACCCGAGGATAAAGATAAAATACGTCCAACTCATACAGCTTTACCAAATCCAGGTATAAGAAGTGGTGGGTCATACAATATACCAACTGAGAAGATGAATGATTTTTTAGAAGCTTATTACACAGCTGTTTTTGAGAATCGCGAGGAATATCATCTTACAGAGGCTCATCATCCAGAAGTTAGTCCTATTTTAATTGACCTTGATTTTCGTCAGAAAAGTTCTCAAAATCCGGAATCGAATAAGTTATATACACAAGATACTGTAAAGACTTATTTGGAAAAATATTATAAAATATTACATCAATATATCAATGCGAGTGATTTAAAGAATCCAGATACAGCAATTGCATTTGTAATGGAAAAAAACAAAGCATCTAAAGTAAAAGATTTTGTTAAGGATGGTGTTCATATAGTTTTTCCCAATTTATGTCCATCGTACAAAGTTCAGTTTTTGGCTCGTTATGATATGGTTGAGGATCAGGATATGATTGAGATGTTTAAGGATTTAAAAATGAGTAATGATATTAGGGACATTATTGATCTAAGTGTTATTAGAACTAATAATTGGTTTATGTATGGTTCTAGCAAACCTAAATCACCACCATATCAAATTACTAAAATATATGATCTTAGTTCTGGGAAGTGTGTTGAGGTCAATCCATCTAAATATAAGATTGGAAAAGAGTTGATTAAGACTTTATCAATTAGTAATAAAAAGGATACTCTTGGTTTGAAACTGGGATGTGATGAGTCTATTAAGGAAAAATATGCAAAAGATATACCAGATAAAGATCGTGATCCAAATGATCGTTATAATTCAGGTAAGAAGGGTAGTAATACTAGCAAAGGACATATTAAACAGATAAAGATGGGAGATAAAAAGTTGAATCTGAATCAAATTGATGATGATGATTTTGCGGTGTGTAAGGATCTTGCGACTAAATGTTTAAGTTCTAAAAGAGCAACTGATTTTAATGAATGGATACGTGTGTGTTGGTGTTTGTCTAATATAGATCATCGTTTGAAAGAGTCATTTATTGAGTTTAGTAAAAAAGCTGCTAAAGGAAAATTTGATAATATAGGGTGTGAAAATGAATGGACTAGATCTCAATGTCGCATTAAAGAACGTAAATTGGGTGTAGGTACACTACATAAGTGGGCTAGAGAAGATAATCCTAGTGCTTATAAAGAAATATGTCGTATATCAACTGAACAAATAATGATTAGATCATTGAATAAGAGTCATACGGATGTTGCAAGATATATTTATGAAAAATATAAACATGAATTTAAATGTTCATCTATTGCGAATCATCGTTGGTATCAATATCGTAATCACAGATGGGTTTTAAATGAAAAAGGTAATGCTTTAAAGAAAAAGATTTCAGCTGAAGTATCTGTTGATTATTCGGAGTTTTCTTCAAAATGTCATAAAACATCATGTGAATTTGAGGATACTCCAGATAAAGACAATTGGCAAAGAAAGGGGCATACAGCATCTGAAATTTGTTTAAGTTTGAAAAAGAGAGCTTTTAAAAATCCTATTTTTGATGAATGTCAAGAATTATTTTTCGATGAAAATTTTGAAGAAGAACTAGATTCAAATGATAACTTATTGCATTTCTTAAATGGTGTATATGATCTAGATGAAGAAGAGTTTCGTGAAGGTTATCCTGAAGATAATATATCTTTGACGACTGGTATTAATTATCTGGAAAATTTGGAAGCGGATGATTATCAGAAGATGACTGAGGTTGAAGAATTTCTCGAAAAGGTTTTACCAGTTCAAAGTGTCCGAGAATATGTTCTTAGTTTATTAGCTAGTTTCTTACATGGAGCCAATAAAGAACAAAAGTTTCATATATGGACTGGTGTGGGGTCGAATGGTAAATCTATGTTGATTGATTTTTATAAAAAAACTGTTGGAGATTATTATGGTTCTATGTCTATTACGGCGTTGACACAAGGTCGTGGTGCATCTGAAAATGCTTCACCAGTTTTAGCGGAAACTAGAGGAAAACGTTTCATATCACTTGATGAAGCTGAAACAAATGACGAAATTAAGGTTGGTTTTATGAAACAATTGACTGGTGGTGATGAAATTACCGCTCGTAAATTACATTGTTCTCCAATTACTTTTAGACCCAAATTCAAATTAGTATTGACATGTAACGAATTGCCATCTATTCCAGCAACTGATGAAGGTACATGGCGTCGTATTAGAGTAGTTAATTTCCCATCTAAATTTTGTGATAAACCCAATCCAAAAATCCCATATCAATACAAAGTTGATCGTGCTTTACAAAGTCGTTTACCTGAATGGACTGAAGTGTTTATGTTTATGCTTATTCAATATTACCAAAATAATTATAAGAAGAATGGTATTGTGGAACCAAAGGAAGTAACTAAAAATACGGAAGTATTCAAATCTGATAGTGATCACTATTCTCAATTTGTTTCAGAAAAATTAAGAGAAGATCCCAATAGTTCTGTAACTCTTGACGAAATTAACGTAATATTTAAAGAATTTGTTAAAGAAAATAGCTTGGATGCTCGCAAATATACTCGTAAAGAACTAGGTAAACATTTACAACTTATTTTGGGACATCGTCCTAGTCGTCGTGGTAATAATAAATGGAGTGGATGGAGAATTGCTACAAGTGAAGATGATAATGACGAAGAAAAAGATGATGATGGTAATGCTGAGAAAGCTGAAGATGTAACTAATGATGTTTAATTTATATGTTGAGGCTATTTAAGGCTATTTAATTGAGATTAATAATATTTTTTTTCTTAACAAATGATAAAAGGGTAGAGAAAAATGATTCAAGATTTACATCAAGTATTAATGCTCTTGATTTTAATTCATTTGTGTTTATGTTCGTATTATTATTTATTATATAGAGATGGGGCAAAGATTAGGGAGGATGATAAATTAATTGAAGAACTTGAGAAAAAGTTGAGTGATCCGGAGACAATTAAACAAATTCAGTTTGAAAAAGAAAAATTACCTCCAATTTGCCATGGATTTCATGATCAATTCACTCCTAATAATAATCAATATTTAGGTTGGAGACACTTTTGGCTCAAAAATCAAGCCAAAAACAAAGTAGAACCAGATAATAATTTTGATGGAACTCCTATTAGAAATTATCTAAATCAATTACCAAATGTAATTAATGAAGTTACTCCAAAAGAACTTCAAATTAGATAAATCAAGCCTAATATAATTAATGAAGTTACTCCAAAAGAACTTCAAATTAGATAATTATAAAAATTTCTCATAGTAAAATAAATTAAATGTCAGAACCTCCTGCTAAAAGACTAAAGCCTGATTTTTTAGAACAAATAAAAGTAAAAGAACAAAAAATTAAAAGTGATTTAAATTATTTATATGATACTTTGGGAAGAACATTTGACCTGACTGGTTCAGCATCATTAATTCTTTATGCAATTATTTATATATTGGATACAGAAATATCTACAGATAAAAGTGAATTGGTTGAGTTAGTTAATAACTATCAAATCGGTGATTATGATATTGTTTTATGGAATATTCATTCTATTGAGATTATATGTAAACATTTTAAAAAATTATTCGATGCTGGTTTTAGAACTAGTTTTAGAAGCGGAAATAATAATGAATTCAATAGAACACTTGTTGAAACCTTCACACGTTATTGTCATGAAGGTATTAGTATGATAAATAAAGGTCGAAGTAATTTAAAAATTGATTTTATAGTTGGACAAAATTCAACACATTTTCGAAAAAATAATTTTGAAGAAGGTAAATTTAAATTTCAAATAAACACAAATCCTAATAAATGGATATCATTAAACACATCTGACTTTAAGAAATATGATGTGGAGTTGAGTCCGAATTCGAACAATAATTTAGACTACAACAATAATAAAAATGATAAACATTCCACTAAAATGAGTATATACGAAATAATTAAGGGTTATATAAAAAATATAAATGATAATTATACACCTGAATCTTCTCACGCACCTCACGCACCTCACACACCTGGATCACCTCACACACCTGGATCACCTCATACACCTGGATCACCTCATACTCCTGAATCACCTCATACTCCTGAATCACCTCATACTCCTGAATCACCTCGCACACCTGGAGCATCATCTGATAATTCTAGTGGTAATGATGTATGTAGTAATTTATATCGTTCGCATGGTGGTTCCAGAACAAATACTAAAAAAACAAAAAAAACAGTTAAAAAGTCTAAAAAGTCTAAAAAGTCTAAAAAGAAACTCAACAAATAACTAATTTTGTTAAATTTTCTATAATTTTGCCTTCGTCTTTGAAAATTTTAATGCGTTTGATTGAATCCAGTATACCAAATAGAATTTCTTCTAACATATAATCATAACTACTATGCACTTCAATTTCTTTTTTAATTTTTGTTTCTAAAATAACTAATGAATTTAATATTTTGGTTAATCCTTCTGGATCACTATAAGAGTCTTCTTGATATTCTATTATAGTTTTAGATAATTCTTGAGTTTCAGGTTGAGCTTGAAATGATAAAATATAGTTATTATCTTTTACTATTAAGTCGATTAGTTTTGACATGTCAGACGATTTATTTGAAGACATTTTTATAATTTGTTTTTAGTTCTATTCGAAATCAATTTTTTTAGAATATTAATACTATGCTTACATTAATCATTCAAAAGCTTTCGGAAACATATCGTAAATTTCACGGAAATACACAGGAAATACTAGAGTTATTAGATTAAATTCGTAATTATCACGAAATATCTCCGAAAGCTTTTGACAGTTTATGCGCGACCTTAGGCATTACCCGGGTATCATTCACGTAAAAAACATTAGGAATTTACTCTGCAAATCCACTGAGTAAATAGAAATTCTCTTGGCTAGTTATCTAGTTATTTTTTTATTTTGTAAGGCATTTTAATGTTATCCAGTGTGATTGCGTTGATATTAAAAAAAATTGAACAGATCATTAAAAGATTATTCAAAGTCATCTATTAAAAGTCATCTATTAAATAAATATCTAATTTACATGTTTGCATTAAGAACTTCAGCTAGATTGTTGAATCGTAATTTTTTACATACCAGTAGAACAAATTTTAATGTTAATCCTGGTAGTGAAAATAAAATTATTGAAGAATTGCAACGGACTAATTTAAAATTACAAGATATTGTAATGTCAACTCGAGTGGGGACTATTTTAATTGGTTTTTTAACTGGTTTAGCAATAGGAGAACGTACATATCCTATAATTAAGTATTATTTACCCTAGAATAATATTTTTTAAAAACTTTCTAGTGTATAAAAGTAAAAATTTTAGAATGTTCTAGTTACAATTACACGGGTATCATTCACGTAAAAAAACATTAGGAAATTACTATGCAAATCCACTGAGTAAATAGAAATTCTCTTGGCTAGTTATCTAGTTATTTTTTTATTTTGTAAGGCATTTTAATGTTATCCAGTGTGATTGCGTTGATATTAAAAAAATTGAATAGATCATTAAAAGATTATTCAAAGTCATCTATTAAATAAATATCTAATTTATATGTTTACATTAAGAACTTCAGCCAGATTGTTGAATCGTAATTTTTTACATACCAGTAGAACAAATTTTAATGTTAATCCTGGCAGTGAAAATAAAATTATTGAAGAATTGCAACGGACTAATTTAAAATTAGAAGATATTAGTTATGATACTCAGATGATTGTTAGAGGGATTGCTGTTTTATTTGGCTCTTTTATTGGATTGAGTATAAAAGTAAAAATTTTAGAATGTTCTAGTTACAACAACATCTAGAATAATATTTTTTAAAAACTTTCTAGTGTACAAATGTAAAAATTTTAGAATGTTCTAGTTGTAATTAAATCTAGAATAATATTTTTCAAAAACTTTCTAGTGTATAAAAGTAAAAATTTTAGGATGTTCTAGTTATAATAGTAACTGGAATAATATTTTTTAAAAACTTTCTAGTGTATAAAAGTAAAAATTTTAGGATGTTCTAGTTGTAATTAAATCTAGAATAATATTTTTTAAAAACTTTCCGGAATAATAAAAGTAAAATTCTTTTTTCTTCTAGGTAATCAAAAGTAGTTAATAAAAAGTATTTATGAATATTGAATTAGAAACATTAGAACAGGAAGTTCATTTTCCTTATCCAAAGCAATTAATTACTATGTCAGATACTAGAACACCATGTAAAACGTGGGAGGAGGCTTTAAAGGATACTAGTGTTAGAAAGGTATATGATTCATTTACGGATAAAGAAAAATCAAGTATTCAAAAAAATCTTAAAAATAGAGAATGTCAAAATATAAAAGGTAGTTTGCAATGTGTTACTCTGCATAATAAATTAGAACAATGTACTAAAATGCCAATAGAAATTCCTAATAATATTAAAGCTGAAATGATTAAGATAGATAATCTTTTGGAAACACAAAAGAAAACAGTATTAAATAATTTAGATAAAAAGGTAGAAAATTTTAGATATACATTAGATAATCTAATAAAACATCATCAAACTAGACAAGATATGAAATCAATGAGTTTAACTTATAAAGGGACAAATCTGAATGAATTTGGTCGTGCGATGGCTAAACAAAATAAAATTGGAGATCAAGTTGAAGATGAGCAAACTGATAAAGATTTAATAGTTGGAAAAATAAAAAGTAATCGCAATAATTATCAATGGTACTTTGATAAGAATTATTACTTGACTATAATACTCAAACTATCTTTATTAGTTCTTTTAATAATTAATATTATTCATTTAATGACATCGAAAGCATATTAAAAAATTAAGTATATAGATTAAAGTAACCCGCAAATGTCAAAAAAATATATATTGGAAGTATTTGATTATATTTCTAGTTGGGAAGGTACTAAAATTATTAATAAGACTGAATTGTTGAGAAAATTAAAAGTAGGTGATATAGTTCGTCTAATGTTTCTAGGTCTAGATGACAAAAAATGGTTTGTCAAAGTATATTTTGAAATAATAGGTATAGATAGATATCAGTATGGTGGTATAACAAATCCAAGAAAATTTACTGGAAAATGTTTAGATATTTATAATCCTATACATAATGAAAATATCGAACATAGATTTGGAATAAAATATGGTCAAGTAATACAATTTAATACACATAATATTTTAGAAATACCAATGTATCATAATCGTATATGGTCATCTGAAGTTAAAGATATAGTTCAGGATAATTATAAAAAGATCCAAAAATATTTAATAGATGTAGAAATGGAGGAAATGCAAATGGAGGCTGTTAAAATGAAGATTTATGATCAAAAAAAATATGAGTTGAGAAAATTAATTAAAGAATTGAAAAATACCTTTATGATGACTAGCAAAGAATGTGAAAATATTATTTGCGAATTTTACAAGATAAAACGTATTTTAGATATACCAGTAAATTGGAGTAAAGAAAGAATTGGTGAATATGTAGAATTCAAATACACTATTCTAGATAGTTAAAACTTTATATATTGTCAAAAGTTTTCGGAGACTTTCGTATTCATCACGAATGTGTTTCAATAATATCTTTAATGTTTTTAATGTTTTTAATGTTTTTTTCGTAAATTTACGACATATTTCCGAAAGCTTTTGAATGTATTATTAAATGTATTATTAAATGTATTATTAATATTCAGCAATAGTTAAAGTTGATTCATTATTAGTGATGTTAATGGGTTGAATAATTTTCTTCCAATCACCCAAATCATCTTCAACAGAACTAGAGTTAGAATTGGAAGATTTATTTTCTATAGGTTTCTCTATAGGTTTCATAACTTTTTCATGATAAACAGATTCCAGGAATTCCGACCATTCTTTAACTGATTCTTGTTCCTGGAATAATAATATTTTATTACGATTAATTTTTTCTTGAATAACTTCACGCCATTTTCTATCAGTTGCACATCTGACAGCTAATTTAATATACGTCTGAGGTGAATCAGCAACTAAATCAATAAATCCCATCTTTTTATACATTCCAAACGTAAATCTTCCATTCAAATATTTAGTAGGCATCGTAACAACAGGTACATTAAAATCAAATGCCTCAAAACTTGTATTACATCCTCCAAATGGATATGGATCCAACATTACATCCAACAATTTAATTATATTTAGATATGATGAAATTCCCATATTGGGAAGCCATATAAGTCTTTGGAAATCATCATCACCCATTAAGGATTGCATTCGTTCTATTTGACTTTTACAAAATGGTTTTCCGAGAGACATTAAAATATATCCTTTTGGATCCATTTTTAAGATGCCAGCTAGAATTTTTTCGAAATCTTCTGAAATTTTAAAAGAAGATTGTATGCAGCCATATAAATGTGAATTTGGTTCTAATTTAAGTTCCTCTCTAGTCTGAAATTTATGACGAGGTGGTAATAAAAGTTTAGAAGGTGGGAAATAATATGTTGATAAACTATTCATTAAATGCAATTGCTCCGAATAATGATTTTGGGCTTTACTTTTATCTATCTCAAAATATTTACTTGATACAAAATAATCAATTGTATTAATACCAGATGTCTCTGAATGTCCCCAAGTTGTTATTTGAACAGGAGCAAGTCTTGAATGTGCCAAATAGATTGATCTCATAATCATACCAATTTCACAATAAACTATAATATCAAAATTATATCGCATAATATGTTTTCGCGCTTCTATCAAATCAACTGGTAATTGAACATAGAAATTTTTCATATTAGAATATAGAAATTTACTAACATATCCATTAATTTCATTTGGAGAATTGAAAGACATGTAATATACATCAAATTTATCTTTTGGCAATTGAGTGATTATACCGATGCGATCGCGTAATACAGAGGAATCTACTGTTAGAAATTCTGAGAAAAAACACACACGAATCTTTTTATTAACTGATCTATTTGATGTTACACCATTATAATTTAAATCTGGACACATTTTTCTCAATAGTTTAGAATAATTCTCCAATATAACATGATTATTACGATTTTGATAGGAAATAGAAAATAAAGGATTACTCTTTTGACAAGCATTATATATATCATTAATAGTTTCATAAGTCAGCCTTTTTGGATAAAATTTATAAAATAATTCAATATTTTCCATCAGTATTTTTCTTTGTTGATCCAAATTATCCAACAGATAATAATTAGTATGGAAAAATATCCAAATCATTATGGGTCTATATTCTAAATCTATCAACACATCAAAGAGTTTTTTACGATATCTAATATCATCCCAATTTTTTGTTTCAATATAAATACGATCCTCTTCATTACAAAATGAAGCTGTCACATCAATTACAGCATTTTTAATATGTTCAAAAATATATGTCATTGAATTAAGAATACTTATTTCACGACACACCATATATTTTTTCATATTCATCATAACTTTTTCATAAGTTTCGCGTAAATATTTTTTCATAGCCACAGGATCATTCTGATATTTATCTAAAGCAAGAAGATACATTTCTATTTAATCTAGAACCTGATAATGTTTAACCTTTTTTAAACACACAAAAAATAAAAAATAAAAATTTAATTATCAATTACTTATTTTTTAATTTAATTAAAATACATATGTGTTTTAAGCAATTTCAACAATTGGCTTAGTCAGTTCCAAATGATCAAACTTTCCATCTACAAATACAATATTCTTAACAAAATCATTTCCATGACTCAAAGTCCTTTCACCAGTTTTGAAATTGAACTGGTTACAACTGAATCGTGTATCAAATGAATATGAATATGAATAGTAATGACTACACGCTCCAATTGTTGGAACGTACTTAATCGGATCAAGATCACTAATGCCAAACGCATGCATCGCACTATTTTCGTTATTATATTTACGACTAAGTCCCATTACGACTACACTATGAACGTTTGATGGAACCTTGAATCTCTTGTGATCAGAACAATACTTCAAATTTGGAACAAAAGTAGTTTGTAGAAGATCTTTGTATGTTTTCAATGGATTCTTCATACTCAACGAAAAAGATTCTCCAATAGGATTTCCCTCACTATCCTCATAATGAAACATCAATGCCGCATTATTACAATCTTCTTGATAAATAATTTCACCAAACTCACTATCATATGGATGATACGGTGTAATCATTTGATCCCTTTCTGGATCAGGAGTGATAACATGATCCTTACCAAGATTCTGAGTGACAGAGGGGTCAATCTTCGGATCAGATGTAGTATTAGTTGTTTTCTCTTCATTATCAGAAGTATCTGATGATACTACTGGACCAAGCTTCGGATCAGATGTAGTATTAGTATGGTCATTTGGTGTAAACGACATTTTCTCTATGTGTTACTTTACTTAATATAAAAAAGGTATTAAAATATTTCAATTTTATAAGTTATCACTTGAACTAAATGAACCAAATTATAATTCTAGATAAATAATCGAATACAACATGCATATATACACATACTAATTAGAATAAGATAAGATATGTGTTCCCATAATGACGAATTATATGTATTTTTTACATATGTGTCACTCCAATCTAATAAAACCCATTGTGTGTAGACTATATTTAGAATACTAAATAATATTATTAATAAAGCGATGGATAAATAGTATATAATTTTAACTAAAAGGTTCGTTTTCATGTTAATTTCTGATAGTAAATTTAATGAAACTAAACAAACAATACGAAATAATATAGTAGCAACATGAGAATGCAGTTTAAAAAGGAAATCATATTCAGTTGTTACGGAATATGTTATTACTGCTATAACTGTTACAATTGCGATTAATAAAGCTTTAGTACCATGTCTCAAAGGGAGCGTGCTAAAAAGATAAATTAAAAGCAATGCGTCCGCTAAAAATAAAGTACAAAAAGCTAAGATGTGTCCAATTTCCATCTGAAATAAAATTATAATTAATAATTGTTGTAAAAAAATATTATAAAAATATTATAATTTCAATTTTTTAATATTATGTTATGATGTTAGTCTAGTTAGTCTAGATAAATAATCGAAGACAACATCCATATATACACATGCTACTCAAAATCATTAGAGACATGTGTTGATATGTTGAAGTGTTAAAATCTGCTGGATAATACCAAGTGACTAAAGCCCATTGTGCGAAATATATATGCAAAATACTTAAGAATATTACTAAAGATGCAATCGATAAATAATACATGATTCCAACTAAAATATTTGATTCAATATGAATTTCGCATATTACATTTAACCCAACTAAACAACAAATACATAATAATAAAGTAACTACATAAGCGTCAATCGTATAAATTAAACTATATTTAGTTGTTACTGAATATATTGTAACGGCCGCAACTATTCCAAGCGCTATTAATAAAGCTTGATTCTTATATTTGGGAGATACTCCTTCAGCAATATTAATTAAATCTAATATTTCTTTCAATATGTAAAATACTATTACAAATGCTACGATAAATTCAATGTCCATTTACAAGTATGATTAATAAATTTAATAAAAAAATATTATGATTTCAATTTTATAGTATTACATCTGAGAGTCAAACCTAAATAAATAATCTAAGACAACACGCATATACACATATAGTATTTAAGAACATACACATGATATTATTACATGTGGAACTATTAAATTGTGATGGATAATACCAAGTAAATAAAGCCCATTGTGTTAAAAATATATGTAAAATACTAAATAAGGTAATTAATAATGTTATAGATAAATAGTGAATAGATCGATATAAAATCTGTGTATCATTTTCACATATTTTATTTAATCCAATTAAAACACTACTAAATAACACTATGTAATTAATATTTTGATTTATTTTCAAAATAAAATTATATTGAGTTACTGTCGAATACATCATAACAACTAGAACTATTCCAGATGATATTATTAATGCCTCGATATTATTCTTTAGAGGAATATTTTCGTGATTTACAAGTAATGGTTGTATTAATACAGAATATAAGACATATATTAAAATATTTCCAAATGACATTCTGAATGATTGTTAAGTGCTATAAAAAATTTATAATTTCAATTTTATTTAGATATACCTATTATGCATTATCTATTACACATTATCTATTTAACATCAATAGTTGTGATAATAGATACATTTGTCAAAATATTATGTACAAATAAAGTCATATTTATTGATATTAATACCGCTTTAAGTGTTAGAGTTTTTTCATCAATATCAATACCAATAAAGTAAAGTATTAAAATAGATGAAATATACATATATCTAGAATGTACATAATCACTCATGTTATAATATACTTGATATTTATCAATAGACATCATAAAAACATGAAAAACAAAGAATATACTTATTTGAAAAGCCAGTATCAAATATAATTTACGGCAAAAATAAATACTGAATTTATCATTTTCTTTATCATGTTCAGTACTCAAAAATTCATTTACATCTTCTTCAACATTTGTTTTAAAATTTTCTGTATCATTTTCAGATGTTAAAAATTCATTTACATCTTTAACATTTTCTTCAACATGTTCATGTGTTGTAGATTGATTTTCTGTATCAGTAGTGTTCATATTGAATGGTTAATTATTTAAAATATATAGTTATTTTACAATTCAATTTTTTTTATAGGAAACATTTATAGTAGTTTTGGATTAAAAATATAAAATAAAAATTGAATTAAAGGGAATCCCATAATAATATATCACAATATTTATGTCTAACACCACTGAAGATTGGGACACACTTGTCCTACGTAAGGGTCCTCCAAAGGGCCAAGATGCTCAAAAGCTACTTGCAAAGGGTGGTCAGTCCGACGCCGTTGTGCGTCAGGGAGCCGCACAAAACAAGAGCAAGCTAACTGGAACCGGGCTCAACACACGGGTTCTAGATGAAAACAATGACGGAGGTCATATTGAAACTGTATCAAAGAGTACAGCTAAGGCCATTGTTGATGGTCGTGTTGCAAAGGGACTGAATCGAAAGGGATTGGCTCAAAAGGTCAATATTCAGGAAAATCTTCTTGCCGATTATGAATCCGGTAAGGCTATTCCAAACTCTCAAGTTTTGAACAAGCTTTCTAATGTTCTTGGGATTTATCTAACTGGTGCCAAGTGTGGTCAACCTATCGCGAAGACATCTTCCAAGTAAACTAGAGTAAAATAAAATAAATTAAAATTATTCTAAATTAGAATAAATTATTTTTTTTTGGGTTTGCGAATTTATTTTTACATATCATCCGCAACAGGTTCAGATTGTTTTTTTTCCTTTTTGACTTTTACAATCTTCTTAACTTTTGTTGGTGTCTCCACTATACTATTATTATTTTCTAAATTGTTTTTAGTAATACGTTTTCTAGATTTTTTAACTTCTGGTTCACTAGTATTTGCTTCATTAGTATTTGCTTCAGTAGTTTTTATTTTCTTTATTTTTTTAATTTTAGTAATAATAATAGGATCAAAATCTGTTTTAGGTGCATCCGGTGTTTGCTTCACTGTATCTGTTCTTTCTTTTGCACCAGCACACGGTTTAAAACTCTTACGATGATATGGTGTTATTCCATAATTTTTAATTGCATCCATATGTTTCGAAGAACCATATCCCATATTGCTTCCAATACAATAATCTTCTAGATAAGGATATTTAGCTACCATATCTTTAATATATGCATCATGATAAACTTTAGCTAGAATACTCGCCGCGGCTATAGAGTAATATTTGTTATCACCTTTAATTATGCAATCATATGTATATGTATAATAGGGTAAGAAATAATTACCATCAACTAAAATATGATCAAAATCTAAACGATTTCTAATTTGATCTAGGGCTCTATGCATAGCGAGTTGAGATGCTTGAAGAATATTATATTGATCAATTTCTTTTTCATCCGCATAAGATACCGCGAAATCTATTGCATTATTTTCTATATAATCTTTAAGGTCTTCTCTTTGTTTAGCACTTAAAGTCTTTGAGTCTCTAATTGGGGGATGTTTAGGAGCATTTTCAGTGTCATCATCTGGGTTACTAGATGTCCAAATAACAGCTGCTGCATAAACGCGACCGAATAAACATCCTCTAGCTACTTCATCAACACCTACTTCTAAACAATTTTTATTTTTGTAATATTCTAAAGTCATAATTAACTATTTTATTATTAAAATAAGTTGAAATCAATTTTATATTCCAAAAAATTGAATTCATTTAAACTATTAAGATCACATTTATATTTATATTTCAAGAATGTATTCTGATAAACCAGAAAAATCTATTAATGACTCCGACCAAGAGCATGAACCAATTAATGATATTGAATCTAACCCCAATAATGATAATGATACTAATAATGGATCTGGATCATTTGTAAATAAGAAGAAAAAGAAGAAAACTAAGGAAACTAAAGGAGATGTTGTTGAATCTAAACGTAAGCCTCCAGCGCATATTGCTCTTTTGAAGAAAAAGATGGAGGAAGAAGCTGAAATGAAACGAAAACTCCAGGAAGAAGAAGAAGAACGTCAGAGAAAAATTCAAATAGAACAAGAGAAACTTCTCAAGGTTCAAGCTGTTCAAAAGGAAAAGAAAAAGGAACAAAATGCAAAAGAGAAAGCTAGGAGAAAGGAAAGTGCCGTCAATAGTGCACGTATTGAAGCTCTTAAACGATTGGGATTAGATCCAGATAAGATTAAAACAGGTAAATCAATTCCTATTGTTACTTCATCTATTAAAAATACTTCGGATCATGATGTGAATCATTCTATTGATTTAAATAAATCATTCCAAAATAATAGTAAAATTATGTTAAGAGCTCCTATTTGTTGCATTCTAGGTGGAGTAGATTCTGGAAAAACTACTTTGATTGACAATATTAAAAATACAAATGTTCAAACACATGAAGCTGGTGGTATCACACAAAAAATTAGTGCCATATGGGTAGATAATGTTAATAAAGATGAAAAAGAGGATGAGTATGATATCACAGGGTTACTTATTTTGGATACACCAGGTCATGATTCTTTTCACAGTTTGCGTCATTTGGGAGCTAGTATTTGTAATATTGTATTTTTAATGATTGATATTACGGCAGATGTGCGTCCACAGACAATTAAGGCGATTGAATTGATTAAAGAGAAAAAGATTCCTTTTGTAATTGTTCTGAATAAGATTGATAGATTATATGATTGGGTTCCACATCAAAACCTAAATTTCAGTGACAATTTGAATTCACAATCTAAAGCCGCGAAAGATCATTTTCATAGTAGATTGAGCCAAATTCAAACTCAATTGAATTCTCAAGGTCTAAATGTTGTATTACATTATTTAAATAAAGATCCTAAACATTATGTATCAATGGTACCAGTATCTTCAAAAACAGGTGAAAGTGTTAAAGAATTATTAACGTTTATTACTAGACTTTCTACACGACACATACATCAAAATTTAGTATTCGATAAAAATAAAATTTCAGGGATTGTTTTAAGCACTGAAGTCATTAAAGGTTTCGGAAAATGTGTTAATATTATTCTTTCAAATGGTAATATTAAACCAGATGATACCTTAATATTAGAATCAATTAATGGTGCCATCGAGGTTCCTATTCTTAAATTAATAAATCCAATTGGTCCAAAACAATATAGAGTTAATAGTGAAGCGAATGGTACAACAAATGTGATTGTGGTTTTAAAGACAGATATAGATCTTAATAATTTAATTATAGGATCACACTTTCATCATATTCCTGAAACAAATACCAATAAGTCTGAATTTATTCAGAATATTACTAACAATATTATGACGGATATGAAATCTTTGGAAAGAAATGTTAATACATATGGTATTTCGTTGCATAGTAGTACATATGGTGCAATTGAAGCACTCATTGATTATCTAGAAGAGAAGAATTATCCTTATTTTAGGACAAAGATAGGAAAAATTAAGAAAACTGATTTGGTAATGTGTGAAAATACGAATAATTTAATTAAGGATAATCATTATAATATTTTGGTAGCATTTGATACAAGTTTTGATTTTGATATTAAACAAGTGTCTACGAATACTGTTATTTTAACTGGTAATATTATTTTCAGATTATTTGAGGGTATTGAAGATCATGTTAAAAGAAGTAAAGAAGCTTTATTAGAACAACAAAAAGAAAAAACTATTTTCCCTGCTAAATTTCAATTGATAGATGAACAACACATCTTCGCTAATAGAAATCCATTGTTACTCGGTGTTAGAGTTCTAGCGGGTAAATTACGTATTGGAACACCAATCATGGTTATGAAGGATAACACGCCAATGAGAATAGGTACTGTACGTGGTTTGAAGGATAAACATGATAAGGTGGTGTATGAAGTTTGCGCTGGGGATAAGGTTGAAGTTCCGGTGAGAATTGAACCTGATCAAGGATATATTATTAAACAAATTAAAAAAGATTTTGATATGGATTCTATGATGTATAGTCATTTAGATGAAAATTCTAGTAATAATTTAAGAAAATATTTTTGGGACTCTATGAGCGAAAAAGAACATGAATTAACATCAGAACTTGAAACATTACTGGATTTGTAAAGAAATATTAAAGAAATATTAAAGAAATATTAAAGAAATATTAAAGAAATATTAAAGAAATATTAAAGAAATATTAAAAATTTTTTATATATAAAATGCGTCTTATTTTTTCTTTATAAATTATATATAAATCATAAATAATGAATAGATCTAATTTGAGACTTCAAGTAACTGAAGAGGACCGTCAAGCAATTATGAATTTGGATAAAAATTTAAATTGTGTGAGTTGTAAGGGGTGTAATGAGTGGTGGAAGGTGATTGTTTTATTATTGATTTTGTGTCTTATTATTTATTATTTCAAAATGATTTAATATGAATAGTTAGAATAAAAAAATCTCTTTTAAAATGTAAAGTAAAGCAAAATTATTAATGACACATAATTATAAACAAGATGAAAGCCCTCAAATTGAAGGATTTAGTATGGATCGTGAATTAGCATTGAGAAGTCTTTTATTTACTTTAGTGTTTTATTTATTAGCGTCACCTCAAACAAGTGAAATATTTGTTGGTTTTTTGCCACCTAATGTTGACGTATTAGTTATTCAAGCGCTTTTATTTAGTCTAGCATTTTATTTTGTTTCGACATATCTTTGAATAAAAAAATAAAATATTTAAATAAAGTAAAGAAATGTTTACTACAGAAGGATCTGGACCTTTATTAATCGTTGTTGCAATATTATTAATTTTATCAATAATTATTTTATGGAAAGCAAATGATTTAAAGGCATTAATGTTAGTATTTACGTTGTTAGTAAGTTCTTCAGTCATTTTATTAAAATATTTTGATTGAATCTAAAAAATTGAATTATATATAAAAAAGATTTAAGAAACAATTATTAAAATTGATAATATAAATTATGGCTACTAAAACTGAAGAAACTTCGTCTGTGGCATCGGTTGCAACAACTGGTACTGTTCAAAAAAAGAAAGCTGCTGGAAAGAATTTTGATGTTTATTTGGAAACTATCGATGTTGCTCAAATAAAAAACCTTTTTGAGGCTTTAAAAGAGATAGTAGATGATGCTACTTTTGAATTTGATAAAAAGGGTCTTAGAATTTTTACCCTAGATAAAAATCATGTTCTTGCTGTTCATGTTAGAATTAATGGAGATAAACTTAATAAATATGTTTGTGAAAAATCGGTTGCTCTAGGTGTCAACATGAAAATCTTTTATCAATTAATAAAGATTATTGAGAAAGATGATATTTTAACTTTATCACATGAAGAAGATTCTAATCGGTTAGGTATCTTTATTAGTAATGAAAATCGTAAAATTAAAACCCGTTATTATCTTAATTTAATGGATGGTAATAAGGAAGAAAGAAAATTACCAGATATAGAATATGATTCAGTAGTTATGATACCAGCTGAAACTTTTCATAAAATTTGTCGTCATATGTCTGAATGGTCTAAAGAGATTGATATTAAATGCACTGATTCTCAATTAACATTGAGTTGTGAAGGAGATGCGGTTGATCAAACAACTACTATAGGTGAGAGTACTGATGGATTGGTTTTTACTCGTAATGAGAATCCAGAAGCAATAATTGAAGGATGTTTCAAACTGAAATATCTAATTTTATTTACAAAATGTTCAAAATTATGTGAAGTTATTCATGTTCATTTACAAAATGATTTGCCATTGACCATCGTCTATAAAATTGGTTCCATTGGTGATATTAAATTATGTTTAGCACCTAGTACCGAAAAATCTTAAGTATCTTATCTTAAGTATCTTATCTTAAGTATCTTATCTTAAGTATTGATTAAACATCATTATGTGATGGTTCATCTTTTGTTTTTTTGCGTTCTACTTCTTTTTGATAAATATCTTTATGAGTTTTATAAACGGCTTCATCTTTATTTAAATATGGTAAATCATCTTTAAAAACTACTAAATCTTTTTTGGAATCATCTTTGATCCAAACCTTGAATATTGAAAATGTTTTTTTAGGACTAATTGAAATACATATGATTTCATCATATAATTTTTTATCATGTTTCTTCAAAAAGTTTTCAGAAATTAAATTAATAGATAATTTGGTCCATGCATGCGATATTTCTTTTTTATCAATCTTAAATGACCACGAACCACCATCAATATTATCTTCCCAAGATGGATAATATCCTTCTAAAGCTAAGAAAAACATACCATTCTGCAATTGAGATGGTTTTAATTGATAATAATAACGCCAAAAATCTTCAACGCTATTAAAAGATCCTATAATGTCACAACTATTATCATCATATGGCGAATTAGGATCATGATACCATAATACCCATGTACGATTAATTGGATGATTTTGACTCATTTAAATATATATATAAATATCAGAGATAATCTTCTTTATATTTTATCTAAAGGAATTAGATTTATTTTATGTGCTTCCTGATGTGGTTTTATTAAAACATTTTTGTGATTAACAAAATTTCCCATTTCATCTATAACTATCAATTCAATATCTTTTATATCATCTTTCTCAAGAACTAACTCAGATAATAAATCTTTAATCCATAAATCATAATATTCAATATGAAAAGGCAATTCATTCATTTTGACCCAGAATTTTTTCAATATATTTGTAATATCCACCTCATGATTTTGGTCATCTCTAGTTTTAACATTCAATGAAACCGCTAACCACGGTAACTCAATCACATCATCCAGTTCAAACTCTTTCCCTTCCTTCTTAATTATATAATAATCCTTATCTTGATATGATATACGGTTTAATGATAATACTACTGGATGACTAATTTTTCTAATTTCAACAGTTCTAATTTTATTATCATATCTCAGTTTATGATATTTATCATACACATAATCAGACACATTAAACACATTTTCAATTACATCCCTTCTAAAATCAGAGTTACTATATAATAACCAACTAAAAGATCCAAATCCAATACCAGCACCAACAAATATTAACGATTGCGTAATACTAAATAAATTTTCCATATTTTTCTTCGTATGTTCTTTATAATAAACTATGTTACTTATTTTTATTTAAAATAACGACCACATCTCAAATTCTTTCTTTTTATAATATAAAACTTAAATGCTTTGTCTTTTAGGAGTTATTTTAATTTTAATCGCTGTCTACACATCATCAAATCGTAATTTTGATAACCTTTTTAATTGTTTAATCCTCCTCGTTATCCTTTTAGCTGGTGCATTCATCAGTTATCCTTCACCTAAAGAAACTTTCTTAGGATCAGCCCCATTAGATCACACATTCGGACAATGTGACGGTAAAGTTCTCAAAGAAGATGATGCCATCACAAAATATCAAAATGTCTCCTGGGAAGGTTACCGATTTCAATTAAAAGAGTCAACACAAAATCCCCCTCTAATCGAAGAACCTATTATTTATTCTCCCATTGGTGAAGGTTATAAATTAGGTATGGATCCTACTTTAGATAAAAAAATGTCTTTATTTGCGCATAATCATGCATCACCGAGTTGTTGTGGAAGAGGTGGAGGTTATTCTACAGATACCGGATGCATTTGCATGACAGATGAACAAAAAGAGTTAATTGGGTCTAGAGGTGGTAATGCTAGTAGTGTCTAAGTTTATTTTGTAATCATCATTACAATATCACACAGTATTTTAGACTTTAATAATCTTTCACCAAACCCAACATGACCGATATAAAATATACCATTATTATATAAATCTAGTATTGAACATGTAGAAACCATTATGATTAATTCACCATATAATAAATTTATATATGTCATTGATGTATCATAAATAAAAATTAATACCGCTAGTAACAAAAAATATACTATAATTGTCATATATATAATTATATTTTCCATTATATACCTATTCTCAATCGAAAATAGAATATCCTTGATGTTCCAGAAACATAATAATGATATAAATATAGCGGCGAAAATACATGATATAACAATCCCCTTACATCGGAATACTATATGTTCTGATAAAATTCTATCAATATTGATAATATAATATTTAATTTTTTGTATTAAATTTGCAAACATTAATATCTAAAAAAGTATTAATATCTAAAAAAGTATTAATATCTAAAAAGTTAAAAAAAAACGTTTTTGTCCTTAATTTTTAATTAATTTATCCTATAAAATCAACTTTAATTTAAGTATACATAAATCTCCAAGATTCATCTCTAACTGGTTTAGTTAAAATATTATCCACTACTGTTCTAGTTATTTCAAATTCCTTTGTAATAAATGGTATTTTCAGAGCATTAAAAGGAAGTTTTTTAAGTAAAAGTTCTTTATTATCAGATGTGCTATCTTGGATTAATCTGATGACATTCAATCGACTAACTAGTGTTTCTAGTTCTCTTCCTAAGTTTCTGACGCCATCTTCTTTTTCCGCATAAACATTTGAAATATATGAAACTGTATCGGAATCTATTTTAATTTGATTTTCACCAAACCCAATTTGTTTAGTAAATCTAGGTAACATATAATTTCTCGCAATTTCTGTTTTTTGAGAGACATTATAACCTTTAACCTTAATTACTTGCAAACGATCTCTTAAAATAGGAGAAATTAATGATTCATCATTGTATGAAAATACAAAGAATGCTTTTGATAAATCAATATTGATATTTCCAAAATATTTATCATGAAAACAATCATTTTGTTGAGTATCCGTCAAATGAACTAATATATTTGCTACTTCATCGCCCTTACTAGTTTTACTAATTTTATCTAATTCGTCAAAATATATAATCGGATTCATACACCCAGATCTCTGAATCAATTCAATTATTTGACCAGGTCTAGATCCTTCATATGTGTAACTATGACCATCTAGAAAGGATGAATCTGTTGCACCACCAAGTGAAATGAAATTGAATGGACGACCAAGAGCAGGTGCTAATCCTTCTTTCACTAATGTGGTTTTTCCGACACCCATTGGACCTTGTAAGGCTAAACAGTTTCCGACAGATGATGGATTACTTATCCATTTACTGATAATTTGAATAATATGACATTTAGCTTCATCATGACCATAAACGGCTTGATCCATTCTGTTATAAATTTCAGAAATATATTCTAGCTTTTTATCAGGTGTTTCTGACATTGAAACTGGATTAGGATATAATTTCCCCCATGGAACATTCATAATATTATTAATCCAGGTCATTAATTTATTACTTTGCCCAAATGGACTGGAGCTAGCATCCATTTTTTTTAATATTTCAGCCTTAATTTGATGCGGTAATGTTGAATTTATTACTTTAAACCTTAATGGTTCTTTATCATAATAATTGTCTAAAATATAAGTTTCCTCAGCAAGAATACGATCTTTGGTTTCGTCAGGTAAACTACAAAAATGATCCAAGGCATCCTTTTCTTCATGTGATATTATTTTCTCATACAATTTATCCTTTTCACTTAGTTTTCTTTTTTTAAGCGCTGGGAAAAAGAGTTTCAAAATAGTACGAGGTTCATCATCATCCTTATCACCATCCTTTTTACCTTTTTTATCTTCTGTATCATCTTTGACGGTGTCAACAGTGCCGTCACTTAATTTTCTTTTTCTAGAAGATTTTTTAGGTTTTTCAGAAGTTTTTGGAGTATCATCACTAGTATCCATTGGTTGTGTCAATGCATTTCTTATACTATTAGTAACCTGGTTTTCCATATCAGATTCGGGATTACTTGATTCAATACTAGTGTTGGTGTTGATGGTGGATTCATTATTTGATTCATTAGTGGATTCATTAGTGGTGTATTCATCTAATCCGGAAGTATCAGCTTCTAAGTCTGGATTGTAATCATAATCATCTGAATCTGAATCATCATTTAGGTCTTGTAAATTAGTCAAATTGGTTAAATTTTCAAGATTAGTTGGGTCATCAACAGGTTCTGTGTCAAATACATTCAACATTAAGTTGTTTTGATGATTAGCCTTATCCTTAGCCTTATCAGATTGTGAATCAGAATCCTTTTTGAAAACTGAGTTTAAATCTGGGACGTCCGTGGGATCATGTTTATCAATTGGTGTAGGATTTACAGAATCATACTTTTTATCCAACTCATTTAATAATGAAACCCATTCTTGATTTTTATCTTTGCCATTATCAGATTGACTATTTGAAGTGTTCTTCTTTTCATCCTTTTTTTTAGTTGATCTGGTATACGGTTTATTACCTGATTTGGTACCATTCCCTTGTTTTTTTGACTTCGGCATTCTATAATAATTACGATAGTAAACATATTAAATTATTTGCATATCAATTTTATTTGATTGAATATATGGTGAAATCTAAAAAATTGATCATATAATATTGTATTGTATTTTATTTTATAAATACTCAATTATGGTATATATATATGTATTAGAATTAGAACAAAACAAATATTATGTTGGTAAAACTAAAAATCCATCTATAAGACTAGATCAACATTTTAATTTTTCCGGATCACAATGGACAAAAAAATACAAACCTATTAAAATACTAGAAATTATCCCAAATTGTGATGACTTTGATGAAGATAAATATACTCTAAAATACATGACAATATACGGTATCGATAACGTCAGAGGTGGTAGTTTTTGTACAATTAACTTAAATAATACATACATTAAAACTATAAAACGCATGATACACGGGTCAACCGATAAATGCTATATTTGTGGTAAGAATGGTCATTTTGCACACGAATGTCCAACAAAACAATATGCATGTATACCAAGCTTTTTATTAGATAATATATTGTCATTTTGTAGTAACCTAGTACACACAATTATTAATAAATTACGCAATAGATCATACAATAATTTACATAATATTTCTAATATTCCTAATATTCCTAATGAAACTAACCTAAATGGTCATAAATATCAAAGAATAAATGATTTTATATGTGATAGTTGTAATAAAGAGTTTGACACATGTGAAGAACTCAAAAAACATGAAGCTATACACAAAATTAATAAAAATCGAAATGAATGCACCAGATGTGGACGCTATGGTCACGTAGTAGATAAATGTGTCGCATTCACAAACACAAATGGAGAGTATCTAGATTTTATATAATTATTACTTTTGTGACCTAGAAAATTTTTAAAATATATTATTCTAGATTGATTACATCTAGAACACTTTAAAATTTTTACTTTTGTACACTAGAAAGTTTTTAGAACATATTATTCTAGATTGATTACATCTAGAACACTTTAAAATTTTTACTTTTGTGTTCTAGAAAGTTTTTTAAAAGTATTATTCTAGATTGATTACATCTAGAACACTTTAAAATTTTTACTTTTATACACTGAAAAGTTTTTAAAACATATTATTCTAGATTGATTACATCTAGAACACTTTAATATTTTTACTTTTGTGACCTAGAAAGTTTTTAAAACATATTATTCTAGATTGATTACATCTAGAACACTTTAAAATTTTTACTTTTGTGCTCTGGAAAGTTTTTAAAAAGTATTATTCTAGATTGATTACATCTAGAACACTTTAAAATTTTTACTTTTGTGACCTAGAAAATTTTTAAAACATATTATTCTAGATTGATTACATCTGGAACACTTTAATATTTTTACTTTTGTGCTCTGGAAAGTTTTTAAAACATATTATTCTAGATTGATTACATCTAGAATACTTTAAAATTTTTACTTTTATACACTGGAAAGTTTTTAAAACATATTATTCTAGATTGATTACATCTAGAACACTTTAAAATTTTTACTTTTGTGCTCTGGAAAGTTTTTAAAACGTATTATTCTAGATTCATTTACAACTAGAACACTTTAAAATTTTTACTTTTGTACACTAGAAAGTTTTTAAAAAGTATTATTCTAGATTGATTACATCTAGAACACTTTAAAATTATTACTTTGGTGCTCTGGAAAGTTTTTAAAAAGTATTATTCTAGATTGATTACAACTAAAACACTTTAAAATTTTTACTTTTATGTTCTAGAAAGTTTTTAAAAAGTATTATTCTAGATTGATTACATCTAGAATACTCTAATATTTTTACTTTTGTGTTCTAGAAAGTTTTTAAAACATATTATTCTAGATTGATTACATCTAGAACACTTTAAAATTTTTACTTTTATACACTAGAAAGTTTTTAAAACGTATTATTCTAGATTGATTACATCTAGAACAATTTAAAATTTTTACTTTTGTACACTAGAAAGTTTTTAAAAAGTATTATTCTAGATTCATTTACAACTAGAATACTCTAATATTTTTACTTTTGTGTTCTAGAAAGTTTTTAAAAAGTATTATTCTAGATTCATTTACAACTAGAATACTCTAATATTTTTACTTTTGTGTTCTAGAAAGTTTTTAAAACGTATTATTCTAGATTGATTACAACTAGAATACTCTAATATTTTTACTTTTGTGTTCTAGAAAGTTTTTAAAACATATTATTCTAGATTGATTACATCTAGAACAATTTAAAATTTTTACTTTTATACACTAGAAAGTTTTTAAAACATATTATTCTAGATTGATTACATCTAGAATACTCTAATATTTTTACTTTTGTGTTCTAGAAAGTTTTTAAAACGTATTATGCCTAAAGCTTTTGAATATTGTATTGTGATTATAATATAAAAAAAATCTGGGTCATGTTATTGGATGTAGTCTTATTCAGACTGGACATATATTAACAAATGACACAGAGTGATTAATAGTGTTGGAATCACTTATCAGCTTTGGGGAGCAACTTTTATTACTGAGGTTGATCAGATTGGGAGATTTAGCTCAATGAATATTGATAACTCATATTTACAAATCTTCTCCCGAAGAATTTGACATGAGTCCTCTTGGGCGAAGAGGAATACCATACAAGTATAGTATTACCATGCAATCTCCGCTAAACCTATTCCAAAATCATGTTTAGCGTACACGGAATCCCAATAAATATATAATAATATCCAATATTTTCAATTTTAATTATAAATACTATCTCAAAAATACCAATTTTGCTTTAACAATCCTTAATAAAAATAGAAAAAAAATTGTGCCTAGAGCAGGGTTTGAACCTACGCGGACGGATAGTCCAGTGGATCTTAAGTCCACCACCTTAACCACTCGGTCATCTAGGCACTAAGTATTACTAATATATTTACCAATTCAATTTTTTTTAATATGTAGGCACCCAACCAAAAGAACATTTCTATTAATTCCAAAGCTTTCCAGAGGTTAATTACTAGGCTTTTTTTAACACCTGATACCCGTATGGTTCCAATACCCCGCAAGAACTATACATAAACTGTCAAAAGTTTTCGGAGGTTTTCGTAATCATCACGAATATTAATTTATTAACTCTAGATTTTCAAGTGTTATTTCGTGAATTAGACGAAATATTCCGAAAGCTCTTGAATGTGGTATGTGAAAATAAAAAAATATATCTGGTGGTACAATCGCATACCGTATTAACAAAGTGAAAAAGTCTCTGAAATAATTTTTTCAGCTTTCGGAGCTTAATTGGTTAATATAAAGTATTACTGTTTATTATTATAAAAATTGAATATATGTAATAATTTTTAATATTAATAATTTTAAATTTAAAAATGGACCTTCTAGAAAATAAATTAGTAGATATTCAAGAGTTTCACAAGGAAGCTCTCAATAAACAATCTGATTTAGTATATAAAAGTATTACAACAATTTCACACCATTCTATTAAATTTGCCAGAGATTTTGATTTTACATTTAAGGCATTATTTCCTTCAGATATTGGCAAGGAAGATAAATTTAAACCAACATGCATTGTAGAATTTAGAGATTGTAAAGCGACTCAGGTTCTAGATAATATAGAAGATCCATCAACATTACTATTTAATAGACGCGTTATGGGTACATATTATCTAGATGTTCCAGTTAATAACTATTATATTTTAAGTCATGATTCTTCTAATAAATTTAATAAATTTTGTTTGTCACACAACATGATGGTTTTCTCTCAAAGTAACAATCTTTATACATGTGGTTGTAATTCCAAACATTCCTCTCACGAATCAATGATGAGATCTTTATCAACTATATCAGATCGCAATGAGGAAAAAGAATACACTATAATCAAAACAACGCATGCTTTCCAAGTTGATAATTATCTAAATTTGTATCATAAAGAGAGTGGATTGTATTTGTTATTTAACAAAACAGCATTTCCAGAATTACCATTTTATTTTGCTAAAAAATTTACTCAGTTGCGAGATGAAAAAGATATATATTATAAAATATTTTCATCAAAAAGAGTTCAAAATATGTTATTCACACTTGATTCTAATTCATATCGCTCTGTTGATTCTAGACCATCATTTTTAACAAATATTAATCAATTAGTTCCAGATGATTATGCTACAGTTTATGAACTGTTTAACACATTTCGCAAATTTGATGGATATGGACAAAATAAAGAAACATCACCTGTAATAGATCTTGGCAGTAATAGTTGTGGTGATAGTACCAACAGTAATGATAGATTAATTCATGAGTTGAGAGAAAAACTTAATATAATGGTATTAAGAAGTGAAAAGGAAGAAGAGCTAGTTAGACAAATGGCGGAAACATATAAATTGCAATCAATTGAAATCCAAAATTTAAATAAAGAACTTGAACTGGCTAAAATACACGTAGAAGAAGAAAAATCTAAGAAAAATCTAAAATTTATTTCTGACCTAGAACAAATTAAACAAGAAAAATTTAATTTATATCAGCAGCTTGTGGAAGCAGAAAAATATAGAATAATGTTTGATGCGTCTGGTATTAGTTTAGAAAGTATTAAAAAAGAAAATGAAAATCTTAATCTTAAAATAACAAAATTAAATAATATCAACACTGGTCTAGTTGATACTGTTAAATCTGAAAAAGAAAGAAATAAAAAATTAGTCGAAAGCAATGATTTAATGACCAATACTATCAACAGTTTCAAGTATAAAGAGGAAAATTTAACAAACATTAATAAATCTATAAAATCAGAATTGAAAAAATATCAAGAAGAAAATGCTAATTTAGCTAATAAACTGAGTGAAATAGGAAATCAATCATCAAATTATTTAGAATTAGCATTAACCAATAGGATAACTGAATTAGAACAGACAATTAAAACATATGAAGCTAAAAATAAGAAAATATTACAAGAAAATGAAAAACTTCAAGAGTCTAAAAAAAATATTGAAAATACCATTAAAAATATTAAGTTTTAAAAAATATTATTCCAAGATGTTATTATAACACTAACACCATCTAATATTACCCAAAAGAACATTTCTATTAATTCCAAAGCTTTCCAGAGGTTAATTACTAGGGTTTTTTTTACACCTGATACCCGTATGGTTCCAATACCCCGCAAGAACTATACATAAACTGTCAAAAGTTTTCGGAGGTTTTCGTAATCATCACGAATATGAATTTATTAACTCTAGATTTTCAAGTGTTATTTCGTGAATTAGACGAAATATTCCGAAAGCTCTTGAATGTTGTACATAAAATAAAAAAAATGGTACCTAGAGCAGGGATCGAACCTGCTACGACTACCGTCAGTAGGTCTTAAGTCTACCTCCTTTACCAATTGGATATCTAGGCACTAACTATTATTAGAATATTTTTGAATTCAATTTTATAATAGTTCAACAATATCTAAAAATGCCAAAGATTTTCGGAGGTTTTCGTAATCATCACGAATATGAATTTATTAACTCTAGATTTTCAAGTGTTATTTCGTGAATTGGACGAAATATTCCGAAAGCTCTTGAATGTTGTACATAAAATAAAAAAATGGTACCTAGGGCAGGAATCGAACCTGCACCGAATCATCGTCAGTAGCTGACTCATCGTCAATAGAACTTAAGTCTATGTCCTTCCAACCGGAAATCTAGGCACTAACTATTACTAAGGTATTTTTGAATTCAATTTTGTTTTATATATTAATCTAAAAATGCCAAATAGTTTTCGGAGGTTTTCGTAATCATCACGAATATTAATTTATTAACTCTAGATTTTCAAGTGTCATTTCGTGAATTAGACGAAATATTCCGAAAGCTCTTGAATGGTGTAAGTAAAATAAAAAAAATGGTACCTAGAGCAGGGATCGAACCTGCTACGACTACCGTCAGTAGGTCTTAAATCTACCTCCTTTACCAATTGGATATCTAGGCACTAACTATTATTAGAATATTTTTGAATTCAATTTTATAATATTTCAACAATATCCAAAAATGCCAAAAAAATACTTGCACATGAAGAACATACTAACAAAATAAAAAAAAAGGTATCTATTGTTCAGCGCGTACAATAGATGGTTTGTGATATAAATCACTATGATTTCAGGGAACCGTGTATAGTAGGAAAGCTTTCATATTTAGCACGATAATTAAAGGATCGTTTCAATACTATTTCATATCCTAACGCTGATATACTTGGTACCCATGTTAAAATCCTAATATATATACCATTATCTATTATTTATTTAATAGATTAAACCCAGTCAATTTTATAATAGGATATTAATATCTAAAATGCTAAAAAATATTGAGAATATACAAAAAAAAAGGTGTACCAAACTACTTCGCGCTTATAGTGGGTACGGTTGTGCCAACGGTTGTTAGCATGTTTAGTTTTTTCGGGGAACCTTCGTGCTAGAAGTCCTCAATCAATCGAGATTAGTTAGTGATTAATTGATTCATTCTAACGCGAATACACTAGGGTACCCAGACTAAAGTTCACGACAAATAGCCTTCGTCGTTACCACAGGATTGAGCATGTAAATACTCTTACTGATATAATAATGAAAACAAACTATTCAATTTTTTATTTAATTATTATCTAAAAATGTCAAAAAATATTAGGTAAATATGTGAATATGTAAAAAAAAAAGGGTGTACCCAACTACTCCGCGCTGGTAGTAGGTACGGTTGCGCCAACAGGTGTTAGCATGTTTAGTTTTTTCGGGGAACCTTCGTGCTAGAAGTCCTCAATCAATCGAGATTATAATTGTTCCAACTACATCAACAACACAATATAACATTCAACGGTCCGGGCTCATTCAGATCATCAAAAGCCACATTGGGGTTGATATAGCGTACTAGAAAATTCGTCCTCAATTTGTTCTAGAATAAGAGTACAACACCGAAGCATTGTCCTAAAGTATCGTTTTTTTCAACGATTACACAAATTCCAGAGAGTCATGGAGCCACTCTCCTGAACAAACTGATTAGTCTCGTGATCAATTGTTTCATTCTAACGCGGATACACTAGGGTACCCAGACTAAACTCGAACGGGAATCATGGCCCTCGTTGCTTGAATGATCATATTAAGTATTAAATACCTTGCTAATATAATTATAAAAACACAATATTCAATTTTTTTATTTAATTAATATCTAAAAATGCTAAAAAAATAAAATATTATCAAAAAAATAAAAAAAAGGTTTCTATTACTCTACGTCCTGTAATAGAAGGTTGTGCGATCTAGATCGCATCATGGTTACGGGGAACCAACATGTAGAAGATGTCTTCACCAACTCAACATCATATTTTGCACATTCATTTCCAGCCTGTCAATCACCTACCAATTCTCAAACAAACATGGCTCAATATGTTCATCCAATAGTTAGTCAATGATATATTAGGTTGTACTACTGAACATAGTCGATACTGTTCAACAGACGCCTAAGCATCTCTTTGTAACAGATCTTTAACTTGTTCTAAAGAGTCGTGGAGCCACTCTCTAAAACAAGTTCACTAAGGCTCCATACAACATTTTACCAGTGCCTCTCATCTGACGTAGATACACAGTGGTACCCCGGTCACACTTTTCCAATCATAACACTCTTGGAAGTTACTAATATAATAATAAAAATACAACATTCAATTTTTTTATTTAATTAATATCTAAAAATGCCAAAAAAAACTTAAAAACACTATGGATATAATATTGGTGATGCGGTATTATTCAAAATAAAAATTGATTTGTTAAAAATTTAATTTAAGTTTATTTTAAGATAATAAAAGAACAAAAAAATACTCTCTGTAATATATAATAAATGTCAATTCATAGAGAATTAGATTATACAGCGAAAATTAGATCAATTACACGAGTAGAGTTTGGTATTTTGAGTCCAGAAGAAATCATTAAGAGATCTGTTGCTCATGTTCATAAAACTACTTTATATGAGAATAATGGTGAACCTACTGTTGGAGGTTTATTTGATCCTCGAATGGGTGTAATTGACAGAGGGAAATTATGTAAGACTTGTCATTTAGACAGAACTTTTTGTACAGGTCATGCGGGTCATATAGAATTAGTGAAACCGGTATTTCAGTTTCAATACATTTATATTATTTTGCGTTTCTTGAAATCAATTTGTTTATTTTGCAATAAGTCTTTAATTGATATTAATAGTCCATATGTACGTTCCATTATAAATAGTTGTGGTGATGATAACCAAAAATTATTTATGGAGATGACTGAATTAGCATCTAAAAGAAAATTATGTGGTAAGGAGAGTGACACGGATACTTTAGGTAATCCTTTAGGTTGTGGTTTAACTCAACCTTCTAAATATCAAAAGGTTGAATTTAAGATTTTTGCGGAATGGAAAGTTGGCAAGAATGATAAGAAGGATAAGGAAGAAAGAAAGTTGAATTTGACTCCTGAGAAAATTTCAACATTATTTGCAAAAATACCTAGAGAAGATGCCGCTATTTTTGGTTTTTCTGAAAATTGGTGTTTACCTCATTGGTTAATTACCAATGTATTACCTGTATCCCCTCCATCAGTACGTCCTTCAGTTCGTCAATACAACAATCAAAGAAGTGAAGACGATTTAACCATTAAATATATTGATATTATCAAATATAATAACATTCTAAAAAAGAAATTACACAGTGGTAGTTCCAAAGATACAATCGGATATTACTTTCTATGTTTGCAATTCCACGTAGCCACCTTAATTGATAACGAAAGTCAATCTAAAACCGCTGTTACTAGAGCAAGTAATCGCCCACTACGTACTTATAAACAACGCTTACACAGTAAAGATGGTCGTATTCGTGGTAACTTAATGGGTAAACGTGTCGATTTCTCAGCACGTTCCGTCATTACTCCAGATCCTAACATTAGTATTGATCAATTGGGTGTTCCAGAAGAAATTGCGATGAATTTGACATCACCTGAAAAAGTGAATCGTTATAACTATCATAAGTTGTATAAATTGATTTTGAATGGTGCTCATAAATATCCAGGTGTTAAAAAGATTAAGAAATTAAGTGATGGTAAAACTTTTACATTAGAATTCTGTGATAATCCTAAAACCTTAAAAGAAATTGCTGATAATTTAGAAGAAGGTGATACAGTTCATCGTCATTTGATGGATGATGATTACGTTTTGTTTAACCGTCAACCATCACTTCACAAAATGAGTATGATGGCTCATCGTGTTGTCGTCATGAAACATAGTACTTTTAGATTAAACGTATCCGCAACTGGACCATATAACGCCGATTTCGACGGTGACGAAATGAACATGCACGTCCCACAATCCTTACAAAGTGCTATAGAATTACGTGAAATTGCCGCAATTCCTAAACAGATTATTAGTCCAGCTAATTCGGAGCCAATTATCGTTCCTGTGCAAGATACTTTGATTGGGTTATATAAGATTACTGGTGATGGTGTCAAATTTAATAGACGTGAAGCAATGTCATTATTATCAAAAGTGACGACATTTGATGGTGAATTACCGGCACCATCTATTGAAGGTAGAGATGGTCAAAAACGGTTTTGGACGGGTCATCAACTAGTATCTTTAATTTTACCGGAAATCAATTTGAAAATGGAAAATAGTGCTGAAAAAGAAGTTGAAATTGTTCAAGGTAAATTCTTAAAGGGTCAAGTTGATAAATCTATATCCAAGAAGATAGTTCATATTATCTTTAATGATTTTGGTCCTAAGAGTGCTCAAACGTATTTGGACAATCTTCAGAATATGATGACAGCATATTTAATCCGTGAAGGGTTTAGTGTTGGTGTTGGTGATTTAATGGTTGATCAAAGAGTTAAAGGTGTAATTAGAAAGATTATTGATAAAGGTGCTGGTAAAGTGAATGCTATTCATCATGATATTCATCAAGGTACATTTAGTGATTTAAGTTTCTCTACTAACTCTGATGCTTATGAACATAGAATTCGCTTGATTGTAGGTGAAATAGAACGTGATATTGAAAATTTAGTGATTAAAACGGCGAAGGACAATCGTATTTTGCAAGCTATTTTATCTGGTTCTAAAGGTACTACTTTCCACTTCCGTTCTATGGTTGGTATTGTAGGTTCTCAAGCCGTCGATGGCAAACGTATTCCATTTGGGTTTTCTGAGAGAACTAGATCATTACCACACTTTTATAAGTATGATGATGGTTTAATACCTAAAGGTTTTGTTACACATTCTTTTATTGATGGTTTGAGTCCGGAAGAATTCTTCTTCCACGCTATGGGTGGTCGTGAAGGTCTCATTGATACTGCTGTTAAATCTGTAACAGCTGAAACACCAGTAGTATTAATAGAAGATGGTAAAGCCATTTATACAAAGATAGGAACTTGGATTGATAATCATATGACCAAAAAAGCTTCCAGTATTACACTTTCATCTGAATATAATATGGAATCTCTAGATTTAACTGAAAATGTTCTAATACCCACAATGGATTATCAAGGACATGTTTCATGGGGTAAATTAACCTCAGTTACTAGACATGATCCTGGAGAAGTTTTGTATAAGATTAGCACATTGGGTGGTCGTTCCGTTACTGTCACGGCTTCTAAATCTCTTTTAGTTTGGAATAAAAATATAGGAGAATTTAGAGAAACTTTGACTGATCAAATTGAAGTAGGTGATTATTTGCCAACTACAACTAAATTACCGATACCACCTCAAACAATCAATAGTATTGACATGACTAACTATTTTCCAAAAACAAGTTTAGATTCCTTCTTAATATCAGACAAATTTGAACTTAATTATGAAAATGGTCAATTTATAGGGTTATTCTTAGCTACAGGTACCGTTTGTGCCAACACAAATGCAACTCAGATAATAAATCAGAATCATGATGTTACTGAGTTTGTTCAAAAATGGTTTGATGTACATTCAATAAAGCATAGTCAATTTGATAATGTTGATGAATATGGTCGTACTGGAGGTACACAAGGACATTCTAATACATTTGCATCATTTCTTAATAAGTTTGTAGGAAACGAATCAAAAAATAAATATATACCTGATGAAGCTTTTATTGCACCAGATATATTTGTTAAAGGATTATTATCAGGGTATTTCTCTGGTGATGGTTGTATTTCAAGAAATTCTATTGAAATTAGCTCATCTTCACCTAGACTTATTGAAGGTATTTCTATGTTGTGCTCCAGATTGGGAATTTTTGCTAAAATATCTGTATCTGAAGTGAAAATGGAAAAAGATAATTGTATTTCTATAAGAGCTCAATGGGCTAAACTATTTCATGATCAAATTAAGTTAATAGATGATAAAAAACAAAAATCTATTGAATCTATGACATACTCAGAAAAACATATCAATTTTGAAAGTTTGACTGATATAGTTAAAGATAAAATAGTATCTATAAAAAAGGTTGATCCAAAAGATCATCCAAAGATGTATGATGTTACTGTTCCTGGAACTTTTAACTTTGGATTAGCCAATGGTCTTCAAGTGCGTGATACAGCCGAGTCAGGGTATATCCAGCGTAGATTAGTCAAAGGTCTTGAAGATCTTAAAGTTCATTATGATCACACTGTTCGTAGTGCAATCGGTGATATTTATCAATTTATCTATGGTGAAGATGCTATTAATGGATCTGGTTTATTAGAAAAACAGGGATTAAAGTTCTTATATTGGCCATATAATAAAATATCAGATTCTTATCGTTTTAGTGCATCAGATAAGTGGGAATTATTTATGACTGAAGATGCGGTTAATAGAATGAAGAAGACTACTGATTGGAAAGATAGATTGGATAGTAACTTTAAGGAATTGATTGAATCCCGTGATTATTTGGTTCGTGATGTATTTAAGTACAATTATGAAACTAAGATAGTTGCACCGTTGAATTTGCAACGTTTAATAGATAATATTAAAGCTAAATTTAATTTGAATACTCAACTGAGATCTAACCTGACACCTTTTGATGTTGAAGAAGAATTGAAATTATTATATGCGGATCTTCAAACAAATGGACATCCTCATAAGGTTTTAATATCAATGATTAAGTTCTATTTTGCACCGAAACAATTGATTAAAAAATATAGATTTAATAAGAGTGCTTTGAGTTACATGATGAATTATTTAAGATCTAAATATCAACAAACTAGAGTTGATCCAGGTGAAATGGTTGGTCCTCTAGCGGCTCAAAGTATTGGTGAAATTTCTACTCAATTGACTTTGAACACTTTCCACACTGCTGGTAAAGCATCTACTGTCACGACTGGTGGTGTCGCACGTTTGAAGGAATTGATGGCCAACTCCAAGAAAATTAAAAGTCCTAGTATTGTCGTCTATTTAGATGAAGAATATAGTCAAGATAAGGCAAAAGCTTTGAACTTATTACATAATCTTGAATTAACTACTATAGAAAATATTATTAGTTCGGTTAGTTTGTATTTGGATACTAATAATGATACAAATATTGATGCTGATAAAGCTTTGATAGATATTTATAAATTGTTTGGTGAAATAACTGATCAAGTTAAAGATGACAATCCATGGATTTTGAGAATTAAGTTCAACAGAGCTGAAATGATGGAAAGAAATATTAGTATGAACGATTTGTATTTAATCATCCAACAAAATTTTGCGAATGTCAATTGCATTTACACTGATGATAACTCAGGTGAATTAATTATGAGATTAAAATTGGAATTTGACAGTGATGACAATAATGCCGATAATGATATCCGCAAAATGAAAGAATTCGAACAAAAAATTGTTTCAACCGTAGTTAAAGGTATCCCCGAAATTAGTCACGTAACTATGGATTCCGTCAAAGAACGAGTGGCATTAACTGAAGGCAATGTTTACACACCCGTCGAAGAAAGAATCCTAATAACTCAAGGATCCAATTTGCGCGAAGTTTTATCCCAAGAACACGTTGATCCAAACAGAACTAGAAGTAATGACATTAATGAAATGTTGGCTATGTTTGGTATTGAAGCAGCTCGTAATACTATTATTGATGAGTTTTCGGCATTAGTAGGTAGTGTAAGTTATCGTCATGTTGGTTTATTAGCTGATTTTATGACACATAAGGGGTATATCATGCCTATTGATCGTCACGGTATTAATCGTGGTAATGCTGGTCCTCTTGCAAAATCATCTTTCGAAGAAACCATTGAACAACTTCTTCAAGCCGGTGTTTTCGGCAAAGTTGATAACATGTTAGGTGTATCTGCTAATATTATGATGGGTCATATTACGCCAGCTGGTACAGGGTTTCCTAAAGTCTTCTTGGATGAAAAGATGATTTCGGATGAACTTAAGAATCGTCCAGTTCAACCAAAACTTGAAAAAATGAGTGATCAAGAAGTTGTTGATAAATTCATGAATATTTCAGAGTTTTGCCAAGACGGTGTTGGTATCAATTTTGATCTTGATAATATTCCAGATGATAAAGTCAAACTAGATCATATTCCTATCGTAGAAATAGAATAAATAAAACTATCTTAAAAATTATCGATATGTATAAGAATATAATTTTTTTCTTTGAGTCAATTAAAAGAATTATATGACACAATTATTAATATATATTTTACTCATAAGTATAATCCTTCTTTTTATAATTTCTATCATATATACTTTAGTAATTAAACCTAGAAATCTTATAATTAAAAGATTAATTGATGAAAATATTAATGAGACTAAACTTGCTGAGTTACGTGATAAAATAAAAAATAATATCAAATCGCAAATCACAAAAATTAAAGGTAAATTTATTAAAATAGGTGATAATTTTGATGATTTATCGATTGAATTAAAAAATGAATTAGCAAAATGCTATCAAGAGGGTGGATGTTTTTTTTAAGTTTTATTTAGTTTTTTACGTAGTTTTGAATAACTTCTTCATTATTGTTGTAGCTGGAGCATATTTATATTTCTCTGATGCAACTTTAATAAATTTTGCACCTTGTTTAATATTTTTAACAATAGAAACTCCTTTTGTTAAAGCCATACCAATATCATACATAGATTTAGGATCATTATAATTTTTAATCAAGAACAAACTAATTAAATTAGCCTTTGCTTCTGACTTATGTAGTTTATCACCATTTCTATAATGATCTGAAATAGTTTGAGCAGCTTGAATATATTTACCTAGTTCACTCATTGATTTCTTTTTACAACTTTCAACATTCAGTAATTCTCTCGCATTTTGAACTAATTCTTCAATCTCCTTTTTACATAATTTAACCTTTTCATCATCCGTTAAAGTATCTTTTACATTCATCACTGGTGCCGCTGAAGCACTATTACTATTATCTCCCATAACATTTGATGTATTAGTATTTGATGTGTCAGTATTTGAAGATGTATTTACAGGTGTTGGTGGGTTGTTTGCGAGATGTTCATATTTTTGCTTTTCATCATTTGATAATGTTTTCCAAGTATCGGCACACTGTTTTACAGCTTGAATATAAGATGTTGATCCAGATTTTTTTACTATTTCCCATTGCTCTTGAACATACGCACTGTATGCACTTTTTTTTCTAGTGGGAAGTGGTTTAGCTGTCTTTGCTGATTTCGTTGATTTTTTTGATTTCTTTGGCGTATCTTCTTCTTCATCTTCTTCAGAACATAAATCATCGACATCATCAGCATCATCTTCATCATCTTCATCATCCTTTTTACTCTTTTTACTCTTCTTTACTTTCTTAACAGAATCAGAAGCAACTGTTACATTAGTAGTTGTAGTAGTAGTACAAGATGTGGATGCATTTAATACAGTTTTAACATCAAAAATTACTTGATTAAAATCGATAGATGAGATTTCTAAAATTTGATTTAGGAAAGATAGATCACCATTAGGTTCAGAATGCAAAACTACTTGTTTTACTTCATCTTCTTTTGATTCCGGAACATCAACATTTACTTTTAGTTTTTCCAATGGTGTTTCCGAATTTAACTCTTTTTTATCAACTACAGTCTCTTCATCATCATCCTCTGAATCTTCCACTTCTGATAAATCCATATTTAAACCATCAATATTAATATCTTTGGTCATAATAGACATAGTAGTTGGATCATAACCATAATCTTCGATAAATTTTTGAATCATATCGCTGTCACGTTCCATTTTCTGACCTTCATCCATATTTTTACGGACTTCAACTTCATTAGCTAATTTAGTCGTAAAATCTTTTTTAAGAGATTCAATTTCATCGATTAAACCTCCATGATTAGTTTTATCAAGTTCCGCTAATTCTGTAAAAAGATCAGTCTTAACAACAAAAGGTGTTTGATTGTAATTCTCTATTTCTTGAAAATAACAATCACTAATAGGTAAAGTTTTAAAAATAACACTCGATTGATCATCAATCATATAACGCACAATTAATTCATATCGACGATTCATATAATTACTACGTCTAGATTTACTCAATTCCTTTAGTTTAATAATATACTCCTCTTCAAGAATTCTGTTTTCAATTGACATTTTTTATAATGTGTTTTAAAATGTGTTTTAAAATGTGTTTTAAAATGTGTAAGTATTTAACTGTCAATACCTAAATCTTTAAAACAACTTTCAATTTTTTTTTATGTGATCACACAATAATTTTGCACAAGACTCCCATGTTAATTCTTTAACTAGTTCTTTAGCCTCCATACCATCCTTTTTTAATTGTTCAACATTTGTATAATAAATCTCCAACCCTCTAGTCAAATCTGTTTTACGAATCATTTTACCCATCCCCATACCTACACTAGTTGATACCGGTTCAACATAAGAATCAACTGGATTAATTCTAATACCTCCCTTAACAAATAATTCACCTAAAGCCGCAAAATTAGGAACCAATTGAGGACATCCATATCCAGCTAAATGAATTGAAGGAAATCCAAAAAATTCACCATGACTAGTACATACTCCAATATCAGCCGCTGAATAAAATACACTTAACGATTGATCATCAAAAAATGGATCTTCATTATGTGTTACAGTCAACTTTAAATGTTGACTCCAATCTTTTATATCTATTTCTTCAGCTAAATTTTGATATAATTTAGGTATATCCCAACCAGTTCCAACAACCCCACAATTTAATAACAAAATAATTTCCTTTTCTGGATATTTCTTAATAAAATCTAAATAACCCTTCAATAAAATATCAATTCTTTTATTTGGTTGATTTCTATATCCACTATAAATAACAAACGCATTTTCAGATATACCCAACATATTTCTAGCTTCTTTCTTCAAATGCACCTTAAAATTACTAGAACTACTCCCGAACCCTATTTTAGTTAAAGGTTTACTAAATTTATTCTTTTTTAATTGTTGTAACGCAAAATCAGTAGGAACAAAAGCATGATCCAATGTATGATCCAATATTTCTATAATATCCTTTCTCATTATCTCATTACCAACACAAACATATCCAAATACTTGAGTGTCAGAAATTCTCTCAAATACATGTTCATTATCTATTAAACCACTAGGTTTCTTATCTTGATTCACCTTTTCTCTATAAATACAATTATAATATAATATAGTGGAATATTGAGACACCATTAAAGGATTATTTAAAATTATTATATAATCCGGAACCCATGATTGTACCAAATTAACCAATTTTTGAACTCCTAGATCAGACCCATTATTAATACTTGAACCATTTATATCCACTCCATCTATAACTATATACCCTAAATCATCATAATTAGTATTGTGAAATCCGAATACCCTTAAATCATATTTATCTTTTAGACAATGACACATTTCTCTTGTAATTCTTCCATAATCACTATTATAATGAGGTGAATCACCAATCCATAGAAGTTTCTTTTTATTATTCATTTGTTCTTGATTATTATAATTTTAACTTAAACTTTTTTAAGATACTTTTTTAGATACTCAAGCAATAATAAAAATTGATTAAATTAATCTTATATCTTAATATTTCTATAACATAATACGTGATGAATCCTAAATTTATACGTGATAATTATGATCTCATAATTGAAAACGAGAAAAAGAGAAGTATTAATGGCAATGGTATTGATAATATTAATATAGTTCTAGATCTTTATTCTGAATTAAATCGTATTAATTTAATTTTGCAGAGATTCCAACATGTGAAAAACAATTCTGAATTTTTGATTAAAAATTCAAAAACAGATAAGATTCAAAATCAAGTTCTTGATGATAATTTTTGGGATAATCTTAAAATGTCTTTATATGATACAGAAAATAAATCAACACAATATATAGAACCACTTAAAACATTAAACTACCCAAATATTCTAATAATCTTAAAAAATATTAAAAATACAATAAAACCACTTAAAAAACAAGTAATAAATATAGAAACATCTATTGAAACACATTTGGAAACTCTAGGCAATCTAGTTCCAAATAGAATTCATAATTTTGTTCCTAAAAAAGATTTTCAAACTTCTGAAGAAAATCCTTATATTTTTGCACCTGGATCACCTATTTACGGTTCCAGTTCTGTTGAACCAAATGTTAAATTTAATACAATTCTAGTAGATTATGATGATTATTCTAGAAAAGTTTTATATATATCGGAAACACCCAGTAATCTATTCACACTGGAGCAAGAAGATCAAAATGTATCACTCAAAAGTCATTATCAATTAACTTGTGATTTAAAATTAGTTATGTATAATCAACCATCCAAAATGAACACCAACCACGGATACAGTTTTGTATCTTATGGTGTCAAACTAAACAGAGCACTAACTAATTATGCTCTCGATTTTATAGACCAAAAAGGCTATAAGATGATTCAACCACCACATACCCTTAAATATAGTTGTCTTAAAAAGGTTACCTTTCCAAGTATGATAGAGAAATCATTATATCAAACAGGGAAACAAAATACTAAAAATCCATCTGAAAATACATTCTTAACAGATGTACCACAACACTTTATTACATCTCTATACATTGATAAATTACTTAAATCAACTGAGTTACCTATAAGACATGTAGGGTTTTCTGAATGTTATAGTAAAGATAAGATGTCCCATGGTGCAAATGCTCAAGGAATCTTTGATGTTCATCAATTTGAAGTTATTGAACAATTTGTTGTATGTAATCCAGAAAATAGTTGGGATGAAATGTCAAGAATGATAAAAATTACAGCTGAATTTTATAACGCTCTCGGTATTAAATATAGAATTGTTAATGTACCACCACAAAATATTGATAGTTTTACGGCGATTAGATATGATTTTGAGGGATATTTTCCACATTTAAAAAAGTACTGTAAAATTGGATCATGTAGTAATTATACTGACTTTTTGCCTAAGAAAGTTCGTTGTAGAATTGAAAATTATCATCATAAAAACCCTCATTTTATTCATGCGACTTTATGTATTAACACTAAAACATTATGTTGTATTCTAGAAACTTATCAAACCCAAAATAATTCATTAGATATTCCTAGTGTTCTAGTTCCTTATATGAATGGCATTTCTAAATTAACTATCGATCTTGTATGATTCATCTGGTAATTCAGCTTGTAATTCTATATCACTCTTATTATGTATATCATGTGTTTGAATAGTATTGCTATCATAATGTGTATTAATTAATATTTTTTTTAGATCAATAAATTGTTGCCTAGTTAAGTCAGGATATTTAACTTTTAAATGTATATATAAATCCCCTCTATTATCACTATTATTATCACTATTATTATCGCATTTTAAAAGTCCTTTGCCTTTAACTTTTAGTAAACATTTGTCTTTGAGAATGTTTAAATTAATGGGGTCTGGATCATAAATAATATTATATATTTTGCCATCTAAATGTTCGAATTGTATTTCTAAATATTGATATAATTCTATTAAAGTAATATCATGTGTGTGTAGAAGATCATATTGGTTAAGGATTTTAAAGTTTGGATGTGGTTTTGGTTGTACATTAATTATTAAATCACCTGGTGGATGTTCAAGTCGCTGATTACCCTCTTTTTCAAATACTATTCTATTCTGTTTAACATCAACAGGGAATATTTTAGAATCAGATATAATCATTAATCCTTTGCAAATTTGACATAGAGACATGTCAGGACCATAACCAAGATAACCCACACCTAAACAATGAGTACATACTCTTTTTCTAGGAACATTTAAAACCTTTTCAACATTTTGATATATATCTTTTAAAGAAACATTCGCTGTATATATCAAATTATCTTCAATATTTTTATTAGGATTTTTATTAGGATTTTTAGTGAGATTTTTATTTTCACTTATTTGTTCTTTTTTAGGTTCTCTTTTAGGTTCTCTTTTAGTTTGAGATTGAGATGGTTTTTTAACTAGTTGTGTTTTATGATTGTCTTCACAATTTTTCCTTTCTTCTTCTTTTTTTTGGAAAAAGATTTTATAATTTCTAATTATTTCTGGCAAATTTACATCATTTTGATTTATATTACTAGTTGATGCGAATTGTCCAAATACATTTAGAAAATCTTTTATATTTTGCATTTTTTGATTAGAAAATAATTTATTAGCAAATTCTAAGATAACAGGAGAAACATTGAATGAATAAGAACCATTTTTATAAGCACAAAAAACATTATTTTGTTGTGGTTTTTGTGTTGCAGAATATTTTAAATGTAAATCATATTTAGCTCTTTGATCTGGATCTGATAATACTTGAAATGCTCTAGTAATTAACTGAAATTTATGTTCGATTTCTAAATATTGATCTCTTGGTAAATTATAATATTTATCTGGATGATATATATATGCTTTTTCTAAATATTTTTTACGAATTTCAACTAAAGTAGCTGTTTGATCAATTTCTAAAATCTGATAATGAGTTAGTTGTTCCATTTATTTGATATTTAAAATATAATTAACTAGTTTTAACTAACCGCACCTTAATTTAATTTTACATTATTATAGTTGTAATTCAAACTAACTTTAATAATATTCATAAGGTACTTACATAACACATTCAAAAGCTTTCGGAAGTTTTCGTAATGATTCCGAATGTTATGTTATGTTAATTGAATTGTTCTAGGTTTCAAGAATTATTTTGTAAATTTACGAAATCCTCCGAAACTTTTGACAGTTTATGTCCTGCTCTAGGGAGGTCATTGGTCTTTGGGGTATCATGATTGAAAAAAACATTAGTAAAATGATTCATAAAAGCTTTGGGTAAATTAAATTTGTCTTGGTATGAAGCCAAAACTTACAAATTTTAGAGTATTCTAGATATGTTTGCACACATTATTCAAGAGAATTCGGAAGTTTTCGTAATTTTCACAAAATAACACTTACAAACCTAGAATTAATCAATTAACACACGTGACGACTACGAAAATCTCCGAAATCATTTGAGAGTTTGTGCACCATTCTCAAGGGTAATTGAGACTAGAAGGGTATCACTAGGTCAAAAAATAACTGTAAAATTTACTATTAAACCTTTGAGAAAAATAAAATACTCTAGGATTGGATTTATTTGCAATAGTAACTGGAATAATACTTTTTAAAAACTTTCCAGGACACAAAAGTAAAAATTTTAGTTGTTCTAGTTGTAATAGTAACTGGAATAATACTTTTTAAAAACTTTCTAGGACACAAAAGTAAAAATATTTAGTTGTTCTAGTTGTAATAGTAACTAGAATAATACTTTTTAAAAACTTTCTAGGATATGAAAGTAAAAATATTTAGTTGTTCTAGATTGATCACAACTGGAATAATATTTTTTAAAAACTTTTTAGGATACAAAAGTAAAAATTTTAGTTGTTCTAGATTGATCACAACTGGAATAATATTTTTTAAAAACTTTTTAGGATACAAAAGTAAAAATTTTAGTTGTTCTAGATTGATCACAACTGGAATAATATTTTTTAAAAAACTTTTTAGGATACAAAAGTAAAAATTTTAGTTGTTCTAGATTGATCACAACTGGAATAATATTTTTTAAAAAACTTTTTAGGATACAAAAGTAAAAATTTTAGTTGTTCTAGATTGATCACAACTGGAATAATATTTTTTAAAAACTTTCTAGGACGCAAAAGTAAAAAAATTTAGTTGTTCTAGATTGATCACAACTGGAATAATACTTTTTAAAAACTTTCTAGGACGCAAAAGTAAAAAAATTTAGTTGTTCTAGATTGATCACAACTGGAATAATACTTTTTAAAAACTTTCTAGGACACAAAAGTAAAAATATTTAGTTGTTCTAGTTGTAATAGTAACTGGAATAATACTTTTTAAAAACTTTCTAGGACACAAAAGTAAAAATTTTAGATTGTTCCAGATTGATTATAACTGGAATAATACTTTTTAAAAACTTTCTAGGATATAAAAGTAAAAATATTTAGTTGTTCTAGATTGATCACAACTGGAATAATACTTTTTAAAAACTTTCTAGGATACAAAAGTAAAAATATTTAGTTGTTCTAGATGTAATAGTAACTGGAATAATACTTTTTAAAAACTTTCTAGGACACAAAAGTAAAAATTTTAGTTGTTCAAGATTGATCACATCTAGAATAATACTTTTTAAAAACTTTCTAGGATATAAAAGTAAAAATATTTAGTTGTTCTAGATTGATCACAACTGGAATAATATTTTTTAAAAACTTTCTAGGATATAAAAGTAAAAATATTTAGTTGTTCTAGATATAATAGTAACTGGAATAATACTTTTTAAAAACTTTCTAGTGTACAAAAGTGAAAATTTTAGATTGTTCTAGATTGATCACAACTGGAATAATACTTTTTAAAAACTTTCTAGGATACAAAAGTAAAAATTTTAGTTGTTCTAGATTGATTATAACTGGAATAATACTTTTTAAAAACTTTCTAGGATATGAAAGTAAAAATATTTAGTTGTTCTAGATTGATCACAACTGGAATAATATTTTTTAAAAACTTTTTAGGATACAAAAGTAAAAATTTTAGTTGTTCTAGTTGTAATAGTAACTGGAATAATATTTTTTAAAAACTTTCTAGGATATAAAAGTAAAAATATTTAGTTGTTCTAGATTGATCACAACTGGAATAATACTTTTTAAAAACTTTCCAGGACACAAAAGTAAAAATTTTAAGATGTTCTAGATATAATAGTAACTGGAATAATACTTTTTAAAAACTTTCTAGGATACAAAAGTAAAAATATTTAGTTGTTCTAGATGTAATAGTAACTGGAACAATACTTTTTAAAAACTTTCTAGGATATAAAAGTAAAAATTATCATTTAGTTTTGGTATGATTTGTAATAATTGATAGTGATCTTATAGCCCCTCCATTTTGTATTTTATTAAAATCTGGGATAATGGATAATGATCTTACAGCGCCTCCATTTTGTATTTTATTAAAATCTGGAATAATGGATAATGATCTTATAGCACCTCCTTTTTTTTTGTTTTTCGTTTGTGTTTTTTTGTTACCAGTTTTCTTCTGCATATTTTTACATTAAAAAAAGATATTAAATTTGTCACTCCCAAAAACAATTTAATCTAGATTAAAATATTCTAAAATATTCTAAATGTATCAATAAATTTATCAATTAATGAGGTGTTTTCATTTCTAACAACTTGATCTTTATTTAGTATAATGTGACCTTTGTTCCAACCATCAATTTTAGATAAATCATTAATAACTCTATCAGTTCCAAGATAAGAATGACTTAAAACATTACCAGATGCAGCATGACCTAGAGTAATACCAGTCCATCCATCAACAACTACATTATGTAGTGATTCCAGGACCAAGTTAAAAACTGATAAAACATATTTATTTTTAATTAAACTGGCTTTAGGAGAAGTACATAAATCAATTGGGAACATCCAAGTATTAGTAACAGGGTTCCATACAGGATGCCAAGAGGTAATTCTACAAGGTTTATTTTTATTGTTTGGATTAACTAAAGATACATAATCAATATGATTATTAATCTGTGTTTCAATCAAACAAACAACTGTAGCATAAGAACCATCTTTTGTCAACACAATATCACCTTTCTTAAGATCTTGAATTTTGATAAACTTATTATCTTTACCCAACACCTCAGAATCATATAACCAACACGGATTACTAGATGAATGATATGATGCCATACTATTTTGACGAGTATAATGAGCATTTGAATATGTTGATTGTTTCAATGAAGGTTCTGGTGCTGGAAGTTTCATAAAGGTATTTTCTAATTGTTTTTGAAACATTTTAAATTCATCTCCACCGTAATTACTTACACCTTGATCCTTAAAATTATTACAATACTGATGCAAATGAGCATCTTGTATAGATTTCATATAATATTGACCCCATCTAGCATACCAATCGCTTCTAGAACACGCTTCAGTAATTTGACCACTCAGATCATTTATTAATCCTTGGACCAAATTATGATATTTATATTTAGAATTAATCATTTTATTAATTAATGCGGAGATTTTGAGTTGGTTAGATGTTATATCATTATGTTCTGATAAATATTCCAATAAATTCACTAATTTTAGTCTAAAATTATTAGCAATAATATCTCCTACTAAATCACTCACATCACCATCATAACATACTTCAGAAACACTATAATGCATATCCATATGTTGTTTTTGATCACCACTAAAAGTATCATAGCGCAATATAGATTTACAAACATAAGATTCACTAGAATTTTTAACCAAAGGAAATGTGAAATTTTTTATTTGCCCATATCTAAAAGAACCTAATTTAATAATATATGCCCAGCTTGTTCTAGTAATTGGATAAGTAGTATCACTAAAATCTGGTACATTACCATCTGGAAAAGTTAATTGAAGTTCTAGATTTCTAGCCATTACAACAAGTAAATTAGCCATTGCATTAATAAATACAGTTCCTACAAAATTACCATCTGGAATAAACCCATAATGACCATTACCTATAATAGCAATATCTTTGAGAATATTACATTTTAACGAATAACCAAACCCAAAAGTATTAATAGTAAAATTTAATTTATACTCATCTAAATAACTTTTTAAACTTTGACTATAACCACGAGGAGGATCTACATTAGGTTGCCCATCAGTTAAAAGAAATATAGCGTCATTAGTAAAACCATCAGAGGGATTTAATCGAATTGTTTCCATTCCTTTCAAGAGACCATCCCATAAATTTGTGCTTGCTTCTGGAGTAAGAGATTGAATTTTAGATTTAATGATGGGTTTTATTTCGGATGTTATTTTTGTCATTGGAACAATTTCCCTAGCGGTTGTTGTAAAAGCAATTACAGCTATGGAATCTTGTTCTCTTAAATTTTCTAAAATAGTATATGAGGCATGTTTAACTAAGTCTAGTTGATTATATCCACCAGATTCTACATATCCATCTTGAGATTTTGAAACCACTTCAGTTGACATAGAACCCGAAATGTCAATAACTAAAACAACACGGGTTGGAGGTGAATTAAATTGCACATTACTAGCCACATCAATGTTAATAGATAATAATCCTTTATCTTTTAGATATTCAGACGTTTGAATTAATTGCATAGTCATTATTATGTTTTGAACTTAATATATTAAACTGAGAAATATACTAATCAATTTTTTTTTACTTATTTTTTTTTAAGTAATGTTTCAATGTAGGTTTAATAGTTTTTTCTCTTTTAGTTCGGATATAATGACACATCTGATCCGCCTTGATAACATCATTATTATAATAAGACGTTAAACATTCTTTTAAAAAATTATAAGATAAACTAGTATAATGGGGATCTTCACAATAACATACTCTATGATCACCAAAATTTAATGCGGTTTTTTGAAGATTATGTTGTTTGATATATGGTATTAATTCGGCTGATAATTGTTCTTTTGCTTTATTTAATTGTGATAATTGACTTCGGAGTTCTTGACATTTTTGATCATAAGTTGCCCATGTTTTTACTTTAGCTGTAAAGTCATTCGATACTGACATCTTTAACTTTTAAAAAGGAAAAAAAAATAAAAAATTAACTTCCAATAGGTAATACTTGGCTCTTATAAAATTGATTTGACACATTATTCAAAATAAATATGATTAACATGAATATGAATATTAATAAAGTTTTAGTAGTTGTGCATGGCACTTGTCATGATGGTGTAGGTGCAGGTTATTGTGCTTACAAAAAATTTAAAGATGTATGTGATTTAGATATGTTTTTCGCAAGTCCTTCATATCAAGATCAAATGTTTCTTTATTTGGAAGATTATATTAAAAAATATCCCTATGCCTCAATCAGGTTTTTTGATTTAGGATTACACGGAATTACTCTTGAAAAGATTGATAATTTAGGATGCGATTATCTAGTTTTTGATCATCATATAGGTTCTTATAAAGATATCACAACTCATTACACATCAATTAATAAAGAATTACCATCACAATATATCTTTGATAATGATAAATCAGGAGTTCGTTTGGCATGGGAACATTTATTTCCAGATGTAGAAATACCATTATTTCTAGCTTATTTAGAAGATGGTGATTTGTGGAAATTTTCTTTGGAAGATTCAGAAATAATTATTACTGGATTACATTCATTATTACCTCTCAATAAATGTAGCGAATTAAATAATCCCGAATTACTTTATGCAGAATGGGATAATTTTCATAATGATCCAGATTTTATTAATAAAGCTAAAAATATTGGTTATTATTTAATTAAAGATCAACGCAAACATATTGAATCACTTAAAAGCAAAGCTAATATTGTAACCGTTAATGGTCTAAAAGTATTTATGATTAATACTAGTTACACTGATATTGTTTCCAAATTAGGCAATATGCTTGCTAAACTAAAAGATGAAAATGGACAATATTTAGCTGATTACGCTATGATGTGGTATTATGATGCCAAAAGTAAAAAATATAGTGCTTCTCTCAGATCTAGAAATGCAAATGATCAAGGCGTTGATGTCAGTCAAATTGCCAAATCATTTGATCCAAATGGTGGAGGTCATTATAGTGCTTCAGGATTTAAAACACATAATTTATGGGACACATTGGGATTAAATTAAAATTATTAAAATTATTAAGATGATGAATCCCAAAATCCTACAGATCTAAGTAACATTACGAAAACTAGAATAACCATCAAGAGTATTAAAAGAAAAATTATACTTGTTACTAGAAAATATGGATATAAACGTTCTAAAATATAATCAATAAGAGGATCCAATACATTACTTTGAATCTTTTGCATATTTTTTTTTTCTTTTATCTCTAGAATAAATTTATCTAGTAAATCACAACCAATATCTCTCCAATTACTCATATTTTTTTATATTTTTAAAAGATAATTTAATTTGGTTATTTATACGTTCGCATTAAATATTCAAAGTATTAAATATTCAAAGTATTAAATATTCAAAGTATTAAATCATAAATTATTTTGTTATTTAATGACTAAAATGAATCCATACCATGAACTTAAACTTAAATATTTAAATAAAGAAATTTCATTAGATTTATATCAAAAAACTCTTAAACTCCTAGAACAACTTGAAAAAAAAGATAAATTACAAAAAGAACAACAACTCAAAGAACAACAATCGAAAATTTTAGATTTAAAAGCCAAAGACCTAAAAGCCAAAGAGTTACAAGAAAAAATATTGAAAGAAAAAGTGTTAAAAGCCAAAGAGTTACAAGAAAAAATATTGAAAGAAAAAGTGTTAAAGGAAAAAGAGTTAAAAATGAAGGAATTGGAAAGAAAAAAAGAAATTCATGTAAAACATTTAGAATTATTGAAAAATCAATCATTAGCTAAGGCAACACAAAAGGAGTTTCTGTATAAAATATCTAGAATGTCACCTAAAGAAAAATTAGAATTCTTATCTAATCTAGAAATTATTATGGAATTTGGTAATGAACATAATCATTCTAAAAAAGTAGTATTACTAGAGGGATTTATTGTAAGAAAACAATGTCAATTAGATAGTTTTGGTAACTTTATGTTTCAGAACGAAATTAAAGCATTAAATAAATTATCACCATATCCACATTTTCCTATTATTGTCGCTATAGATCCATATAATTTAATAATTTATATGACATATTGTGGAGAAACTTTGGATTCATCTAATATACCGTCTGATTGGAAAAATCAATTTGATGAAATATCTCAAATTCTTGAAGTTTTAGATGTAAATTCAAATGATATGTTATTGAGGAACACATGTATTTTTAATGGTGAAATATCGATAATAGATTTTGGATTATATACTCAATTTGGAAGAGATCTTAAAACAGTGTTGGGAGAATTTTATCAACGATTAAGCAGTATAAGTCCTAAAAAAATATCAAATGATCCAATGGCAAATCGTGATCGTGATTATAACAAAGATTATCCAAAATGGAGAGAAAGATTAGAAAAGGTTAAAGCTGTGAAAGCATATATTAATAATCTTACTAATCTTAATAATACTTCATTAAAAAAAAGGAAAAGTTGACTTTAACCCAATACTAAAAAATTGAAAGTGATTAAAAATCTCAAGTATAACAATACATAACATACAACATTCAACATGTCTTTCAAGTCTGATGTAACTGGTAAGCAAGGAGCCTTCCAAACTATTACCAATGAGCAATTTTATCGTAGTAACGAGAATGGTTCAACTGATGTCATTGCAATTTCATATGATACTACTGGCCAAATTACTGGTATGAAGGTTCATAATTGCTATCGTGGCACAGGATATGGACCTCATACATTATCATATTTGCTTTCGCAAAGGGCTAGGGCTCCCAACGATGGCAATCTTCGTTTGATTATTATTTCGGCGAGTGGTTTTGATCGCCAGTCTTTCATTAATGTCTATCAAAATACGGCCGCATCGTGGACACTTCAAGTTCATACTGATGGCAATGTTGGCATTGCGTATGGTATGAAGGCTACAGCGGCTTTGTTGTACAGTCTTTCTCTGAGTAACGCTCGCTGTGGCGGTATTACTCGCGAGAAGCGTATTGAGTTGATTGCATTGCATTTGACTAACCTACTCAAGTTGACAAAGGATTATCCAGAGTGGTTCAACGCTATTCGCGAGCAGTCAAAGAACCCCAACCCAGAGGATCATTTGGGTACTACAGCTATGCGATGTGTCATGTCGGCAGCTAAGATTCCTGGATGGACACCTCTGAGTGATGCGGAGTTCATTGAGAGGCTTTTCCGAGTTATGCAGCGCAATCGCAAGCATAGTAATAAGGCTAACTTCAAGTTCAGTGATGATCTTGGTGGGATTATGGCTTTTCTGATTATGCGTTATTTTGGATCTGGTACAATGAACCTCGGTGAGTCAGTTCAAAAGGTTGTTACAAACCTTCTATCATGTGTCAAGAAGCATCTTGATGTTGATAGTAGGCCCGCTACTCCAGCCGCAAGTGACGACGAGTTCTTCGATTGGTTGTTCGGTCAAGCCAATGTAACCGCATGGACCTCATTGAAGGCTATGCGCATGAGGGCTGATAAGGTCGAGAATATCGCTTTTATTAAGGCAATTATCGAGTGTTGTCTCAATTCCCATTGTTGTGGGACAGATGAGTTGCTCCCATATGCGGATGCAATTTATGAGACATATGTTCAACCAGGAAAGCCTGGTGAGGTGATTGGAGACAAGACTCTGGTAGTGACCAATAAGGTTACATTTCCAGATGGAAGTTTCTTTGCACCTCGATTGGATCTCCCAGCTGGATGCAGTAGTGACGGATGTGTCATGAAGCGTCAATATGATCTTCCGACTCGTTATACTGTCACTGGTGGTGGAACCACTGATTTCACATCAGTGCGATTCCCAGTTCCATCAGTTGGATCCAGTATGACTTATCATGTTCGCGCATCTGGTCTTCCAAACAGTACAGGTGATCATGGTGCACGCTTCCTTGCTCGTTTGGTTGGTCCAAATGATGTGGGAAAGATGGCGTGGAAGCATGATGTCTCTGGTGGTGGTTTTACTGTCAGTAACCAAAGCGGAGGTGGTTGCGGTGACGGCAAGAGTAACCCCATCACTGATAGTTCTCTCAAGGCTCCTGTACCATTGGCCAAGGGAGATAACGGATCTCTTGTTCATGTTACAATTACATGTGAGTCAACTCAGAAGTTTGTGGTCATTTTCAAGTGTGATGGATGGTCATACCCAATTGAGTTGATCTACAATTATTACACAAACAATATTCCGGGCTGTAAGAGTTCTCCCTGTTGGAATGTCAAGTGGAATACCTCCAGCGGATACTCCCGCGCTAGCTACACTATCAACCGATCCAAGTTGACCCATCTAGCCTTCTTTTTCAAGGGACTTACTGAGATTACAATTGATGAGCAAACCACTCAGATCCTCAAGCCCACACCAATCAATAAGGTTCCAGCCGCTACTAGCGCTCCTGTTGCAGCAGAGGCTGTTTCTGTTTCGACTACTCCCGTTGGAGATCTCTCGCTAGGAGAGATCATCAAGAATAGTCTCAATAAGTAATAACCTTAAGATTACTTTAAGATTACTTTACAATTTATTTAATTGAATAATTATTTTTTTTGTTGATGCCGAAGATAACAAAAAAAATTGATTTTATTATTGTCTTGATGTAATATGTTAAATAATAATACTAATAATAAAATGTCATATCCAACTGTGAATTTTACATCTAAAACATTTGCAGAAGAATTAACTTCAGCATTTGATAAATATGGTGTATGTGCTATTACGAATGTAATACCTAAAGAAGACTGTAATAATATAATGGATAAAATAGTTGATTCATTTGAGAAATTAGGATCTGGTCTTAATAGAAAAGACCCTAATAGTTGGACTGGATACAATACACCTACTCAAACTAGAACTGGGATGTATCAAGCTTTAATGCCAAATTTACCAATTATATGGAAAACTAAAACCAGAAGTGAAATAGTTAAAATTTTCGAAATACTTTATCAAAAATTTAAACCAAATTCATCAAAAGAATTGATCGTAAGCAATGATGGCATCAACATTAAACCTGGTCATGTTGGACCTTTCAATAATGATAACCCAACTCCAGTTGATTGGCCCCATATTGATCAAACTTCATCTGATGATCCTTTCAAATGTATTCAAGGACAATTAGTCCTAACTGATACAACTGCAGCCTTTAGATGTACACCACAAAGTCATAAGCATCTCAAAGAACTCCTGGAATATTACAATAAATTAGGAGATCCTGGTGAATGGTTTAAATTTTCTGGTCCCGAAGCCAGAGATATTCAAAAATGGCTAGAAAATGATAAAAAACTTACATGGCAAGTACCCGTTTATGCACCAGCAGGCAGTTTTATCGTATGGAGTTCAGCTACAATTCATTCGGCTAAATTCGCTGACAAAGCTGTCACATCACCTATTGATGATCCCTGGCAAGGATGGCGTGGTGTTCTATATATTTCATATCGTCCAGCTTCTGATTTTACATCAAATATGAATGATATTTATCGTAAAAAAGATATTATCCGGAAAAATAAGGTAACAAATCATTGGGGATTCAAGATATTTGATCTTTATGCCAGTTTTAGACACAAAACAGAAGAAAAACATCCCGCTATCAGAGAACTCAATGATCATCCAATTAAATTATATACTAAACTAGGTATAGATATTGAAAAAGAAGTCCTGGAAGACCCACAAGTATTAAAATATATTACTTATGAAATACCAGATACACCTACTGAAATACCAGAAACACTTACTGAAACACCACAAAAGTCCAATGAACAGAATACACCTAAACAAAATACACCTAAACAAAATACACCTAAACAGAACGTAAAGGGTAAAAAAAAATTAGTTAAATGTAATTAAAATTATTAAAATTCTTTTTGGGATATTTTATGATATTTTGAGAATAAATATTTCATTACCATATTCCCAAATATGTCCATTATCATTATCAATGAGAGTTAATCCAACTTTTTGAAACAAATTTTTTATTTCATCAATTCTAAATATATAATAATAACGTTCATATATTTTCCCATGATTATTCCAGGGAACAAGATTATCACCATAAGCGAATTGCTTTTTAGTTTTTTCTGGTTGATTTATTGACCATACTGATAGTAAAATGCGACCATCTGGTTTAAGAATTCTTTTCATTTCCTTTAGCGCTTGCAACCTCTTTTCTTCATTATCTAAATGATGAAATGCCGCAATACATATTACAGCATCAAATGATTCATCTTCCAATTCTAAATTAATCATTTCCGACAACTTGACAGGTAAGTTTTTGTCTTGGCAAATTTTAATAAAATTTGGACAATTATCCACACCAAAACAATTGGATCTCATATTCCTACCTGATCCACAACCAATATCACACACTTTATTAGGTTCCGGATATTGATCAAGAAATGATTCAATCCAGGTCCATCTATCTTCACGACGTGTATGACTAAAATGTGATGCTATTTTCATATAAACATCACGAACATGCTTATCCTCTAAACTAGTCATATTTTATGTTATTTTATTCAAATCTTTACATAAAATATATTTAATCAATTTTTAGATATTATGATACAAATAAAATTGATCAAAAATATTAATTATATATTTAAAAATAATGAATTTTTGTGTAATTTGTCAAAAAAATGTTAGATTTTATCATAAAAAGAAAAAATATTATAATTGTAATCATGTATTACATACACATTGTTTTAAAGAATTCATAAAATGTACTCAATCACATAATAATTGCCCATCATGCCGGTCATTAATTAAAGGAAAACATTTTAGAAATTTAATATGGGATGTGGATAATGAAAAATTAAGTTTGAGATTAGGAGTGAATAATACTAAGCGAATGAACCGTGAAATTATAGCAAGTGTTATAGATGTTGCTTTTATAGATTTTAACTTCAGACGCAAATTTAATAATTGTATAGATAATGGTCATATTCTTCAAATATATTACAAATATGATCAATTACAATCAACGTGTTATTCGTGTAATTTGAGGAATACCATACAATATACAATAAATTGAATAATATGAAGAATGCGTTTTTTTGATTTTTAAAAAACCTATTAATTGAATTATAATATTTTTCTATTAAAATGAGCAAAGATACTGATAATGAATCACCAATTGTTTTTGATATAAATAACTTTAATTTTGCACGACTAGAATATGCACCTCCAACTAAAACTAGAGGAGGTGCCCATAGTGTTTCTATTTATTATAGAGTTAATAGAAATACATTAGTTCCTGTATTTATTAAAACCCCAAAAATGAAAACTTCATCTGGAATATGTAAAAATACCAATAAATATCATATTGAATTTGAGCTTGATGCCAATAATCAACATTCTGAATTTTATGATTTCTTAAGCAAATGCGATGATAATAACAAAATGATTACATATCAAAATTCAACTGAATGGTTTGATAGTCCATTTCCCATCAATGTCATTGATGAATATTATCAATCATCTATCAAACTTAACGCTGGTGGCAAAAGTCCAACATTAAAGGTTAAAATACCATCCAAGGGTGATATAATTATCCCTCAAATTTATAATAATGGATCCATTGTTGATTATGGATATGTTAATCAAGATGATACTGTTCAAGCTGTTTTAGTATTAAATGAATTGAAGTTTTATGAACAAAGCTTTAATGCTGAATGGCATCTAGTACAATTAAAAGTTTTCAAGAAAAAACTAAAAACTGTTGAAATCCCTAATGCTTATCTTCTAAAGAGTGACGAAGATAATGACACGGTTGATCAAGAACAACTTCAAGAACAACCTCAAGAACAACCTCTGGAACAATCTCAAGAACAATCTCAAGAACAACCTCAAGAACAATCTCATGAGCAACTTCAAGAACAATCTCAAGAACAATCTCAAGAACAATCTCAAGAACAACCTCAAGAACAACCTCTGGAACAATCTCAAGAACAACCTCAAGAACAACCTCAAGAACAACCTCAAGAACAACTTCAAGAACAACCTCTGGAACAATCTCTGGAACAATCTCTGGAACAATCTCAGGAACAATCTCTGGAACAATCTCTGGAACAACATCTAGAGCAATCGCAACATCTAGAGCAACCATCAGAAACTGTAGAATTGATTCAGGAACATTCTGAACAAAACTATGAATCATCTGAAAATACATCTCAAAAAACACTAGAAACTAAAGATGAAAAACTACATCAATCTACCCAACAATTTACAGAAGAACCTATAATAAACAATAAAAATAAAAATGTAAAAGATCAAAGATATTATGTATTAGATGAAAAGTGGAATAAGAGATTAACTATTGACGATTTTGAAGAAGTTCCAATTTTTGAACAAAATAAAAAGAACTACATTAATCCTGCTTTATTAGAAAAATTAACGAATAGCCAAAAACTTTTAGAAGAAACTGTAGAAGGTTGGGAAAGAGCTGCAAAAGAAGCTCAGCAAAAAGAAAATGAATTAAAAGCTCTTCGACAAAATTTCCAAGAATTAAGAGCACAACTCGGTCTTGAATAATTTTACAAAGTTTTTAAAAAGTATTATTCTAGATTGATTACATCTAGAACACTTTAATATTTTTACTTTTGTATCCTAGAAAGTTTTTTAAAAGTATTATTCTAGATTGATTACATCTAGAACACTTTAATATTTTTACTTTTGTATCCTAGAAAGTTTTTTAAAAGTATTATTCTAGATTGATTACATCTAGAACACTCTAATATTTTTACTTTTGTATCCTAGAAAGTTTTTAAAAAGTATTATTCTAGATTGATTACATCTAGAACACTTTAATATTTTTACTTTTGTACCCTAGAAAGTTTTTAAAAAGTATTATTCTAGATTGATTACATCTAGAACACTTTAATATTTTTACTTTTGTACACTAGAAAGTTTTTAAAAAGTATTATTCTAGATTGATTACATCTAGAACATTCTAATATTTTTACTTTTGTGTCCTAGAAAGTTTTTAAAAAGTATTATCCCAGATTGATTACATCTAGAACACTTTAATAGTTTTACTTTTATACACCGGAATGGTTAATAAAGTATTATTCTAGATTGATTACATCTAGAACATTCTAATATTTTTACTTTTGTATCCTAGAAAGTTTTTAAAAAGTATTATTCTAGATTGATTACATCTAGAACATTCTAATATTTTTACTTTTGTATCCTAGAAAGTTTTTAAAAAGTATTATTCTAGATTGATTACATCTGGAACACTTTAATATTTTTACTTTTATACACTAGAAAGTTTTTAAAAAGTATTATTCTAGATTGATTACATCTAGAACATTCTAATATTTTTACTTTTGTATCCTAGAAAGTTTTTAAAAAGTATTATTCTAGATTGATTACATCTAGAACACTTTAATATTTTTACTTTTGTATCCTAGAAAGTTTTTAAAAAGTATTATTCTAGATTGATTACATCTGGAACACTTTAATATTTTTACTTTTATACACTAGAAAGTTTTTAAAAAGTATTATTCTAGATTGATTACATCTAGAACATTCTAATATTTTTACTTTTGTATCCTAGAAAGTTTTTAAAAAGTATTATTCTAGATTGATTACATCTAGAACACTTTAATATTTTTACTTTTGTATCCTAGAAAGTTTTTAAAAAGTATTATTCTAGATTGATTACATCTAGAACATTCTAATATTTTTACTTTTGTATCCTAGAAAGTTTTTAAAAAGTATTATTCTAGATTGATTACATCTAGAACATTCTAATATTTTTACTTTTGTATCCTAGAAAGTTTTTAAAAAGTATTATTCTAGATTGATTACATCTAGAACATTCTAATATTTTTACTTTTGTATCCTAGAAAGTTTTTAAAAAGTATTATTCTAGATTGATTACATCTAGAACATTCTA
>Ga0214923_10000063_pt1 | contig 145640 bp, 183 predicted proteins | sample LL1510_MetaG_FD_177993 | JGI IMG/M metagenome (GOLD analysis project Ga0214923, IMG submission 177993) | Freshwater microbial communities from Lake Lanier, Atlanta, Georgia, United States - LL-1510 | ecosystem: Environmental > Aquatic > Freshwater > Lake | place: USA: Georgia | collected... | reverse complement strand
CTCCCCATGCCCAGCAAGTTAATGAATTTTGAAATACAGCATTTTGCCATGTTGATGTTGAAGGCGTAGCAGTTTGTGTATTGTTTACAAGATTTCCAGTAGAGTTAACAGTAGTGGGCGGAGAATAAGAAGTCGAGTACGATGGAACTGTCTGAGCACATAGGGGAATACTTATCAAAAATAAAACAAAGGCTACTAATTTTTTAAAATTCATATTAACCTTCGTTAACTAATTTAGGCATTTTTTCAGGATTTTTAAGCCAGGCTTCTCTTGCTTGTTCGCCTATTAACCCCTCATAAGGACAAGGAGTGCCCGCCATCATCATAGCATCAAACACTCTTCTGTCTTGACACATGGTCGCTACTGCAGCTACTTTCATTCCCATATCGTAAAGAGTTTTAGAAAGTTTTAGTCTTTCACAATTCATATCTCTTGTTGTTCCACCAAGAGCCATACCAAACAATTGAGTTTGTAATGCTCCACTTGCTCCTGTAGTACATAGATCGGGGCTACCGCCAGACATCATTGCTGGAGCTATAGCAGTTGGTGGAGGTTGAATTACTTTTTGTGTTATAGTGGTTTCGTTTATATTACGATTGGTCATATCACCAGTTTGAATATTTTGATTTACATTACTACTAACATTATTATTGTTGTTGGTATTATTAGAAGTTGCGGTACTTGTACTGATGTTACGATTTGTCATGTCACCAGTTTGAATGTTATTATTGGTATTATTAGTAGTGGCCGTAGTTTGATTTATATTACGATTGGTCATATCACCGGTTTGAATATTTGTATTTGTACTGTTTGAAGTAGCTGTAGTTTGATTAATATTACGATTGGTCATGTCCCCGGTTTGGATATTATTATTGGTATTGCTAGTGGTTGCAGTGCTTGAATTAATATTACGATTGGTCATGTCACCAGTTTGAATATTTGTATTTGTACTGTTTGAAGTAGCTGTAGTTTGATTAATATTACGATTGGTCATGTCACCAGTTTGAATATTGTTGTTGGTATTATTAGTAGTGGCCGTAGTTTGATTTATATTACGATTGGTCATATCACCTGTTTGAATGTTATTATTAGTGTTAGTGCTGGTGCTAGTGTTGATATTACGATTAGTCATATCCCCGGTTTGGATATTATTATTAGTATTGGTACTTGTGATAATATTTCTATTGGTCATATCACCAGTTTGAATATTGTTGTTGGTGTTAACGCTGGTACTAGTGTTGATATTACGATTTGTCATGTCACCAGTTTGAATGTTATTATTGGTATTATTAGTGGTGGCCGTAGTTTGATTAATATTGCGATTAGTCATATCACCAGTCTGTACATTATTATAAGTCATAGTACCCGTATTTACATTGTTATTAGTGTTAACACTAGTTGATATGCTATTGTTGTTATTGTTGTATGTCATGGTGCCAGTGTTTACATTATTATTTGTATTAACACTGGTTGAAGTGTTGTTGTTATTGTTGTTGAAGGTTTGAGTGCCAGAATTTATATTATTATTGGTATAGGTTACACTACCCGACATATTATTATTTAAAGTTTGTGTACCAGAATTTATGTTTTCATTTCTATTGGTAGTTGTGGATGTGTTTTGATTAATGTTTGTTAAAGTGCCACTCATAACATTATTATTATTAAAAGTTTGTGTACCAGAATTTATATTATTAACTGTACTGGTGCTGGTGCTATTGTTATTATTGTTAAACGTTTGAGTTCCTGAATTGACATTGTTATTATTATATGTCATTGAACCAGAACTAACGTTATTGTTGTTGTTAGTATAGGTTACTGAACCAGTTAAGTTATTGTTATTGTTGTTGGTAACTGTACCACTTTGTATATTGTTATTGGTATTTACACTAGTACTAGTGTTGTTGTTATTATTTGTATTAACTGAATTACTGTTAACTGTACTGGTGGATACGGAATTAGTTGTACTTACACTATTATTATTGGTTGTTACAGTGCTGGTACTATTGGAGGTAGAATTGGTGTCAACTAAACTTTTGCCACCATCATACCCACCTTGATTAATTAAACCTGTTGTGCTGGTGGTAGTGCCACCATTAGTTGTTTGTGTGCTGGTATTTGTTTGAGCACTTACAAAGCCTGCCGCTGCAATTATAAAAAGAGCGACTAAAATCTTTTTCATAGGTTCCCCTGTGATTGTTTATCATATCACAACAATCACAGAGAACCAATATATAGTTCATTTTACTATTTATATTTAGATAATGTCTGTCTTGTTTTTGTCATATCGGCACAGGTCCATTCTTGATAAAATGGCCGAATATTATCAGGTACAGGAATCTCTCTTATCTCACCACCAATTTCTTTGGCTATATCTAAAAAACTTCTTGTTTCACCACTGCCAATGTTCCAAATACCATTTTCTTTTACATTAAAAAATTTGATATGATAATCGACCACATCATTTACATGAATAAAATCCCTTTTATATTTACCTGCTGGTGCAAAAACTTCAATGTAGCCACGTTCTTCTTTTTGTTTGCGAAACTTTGTAAACGGACTAGCCTGATTACCTTTTTGTTCTTCACCAGGACCATATACATTGAAATAACGAAATCCTTGAACGGTTATATGTGGTGGTTCATTTTGTTTGACATATCGTTCAAATAGATATTTTGTCCAAGCATATGGTGATCTTGGATCTGGCGGCGCATCTTCTTTAAAGTTTGTGCCAAGTCCATACAATTGAGCTGAAGAAGCATATTGTAAATTAACCTGACAATCAAAACAAGCATCAAAAAGTTCAACTGAAAAATCATAGTTACATTTCATAATTTTTTCAACGTCACTTTCAGTTGTGGCACTTATTGCACCTAAATGAATTACCCAATCAAAACCACATATATCAGGGAACTCATCACCCCAATCAAAACCTATGACTTCATGGTTCTCTGATAATTTTTTAAATAGGTTTGAACCTATGAAGCCTTTATAACCAGTAATTAATATTTTCATGTCTATCACTTAAAAATTGGTGCCGCCACTTGGAATTGAACCAAGGACCCACCGGTTATGAGCCGGGCGCTGCTGACCTCTGAGCTATAGCGGCAAGTTTTTCAATATAGTTTCTAACCAATCCATGTTTTCATCAGTAACGAAATGATTATTGCCAATGTAAAGTCCTTGGTCATTTACTAAATCGACATTGTACTGTTTTCTAGGACAAGCGAAATTGTAGCCCTTTAAAAAAGGTTGTCGAAGTAAATTGCCGCCAACAATTGGTCGATGTTCTATACCATTTTCTGTAAAATACTGTTTCATGATTTTTGTCGTGTTTGGATCATGAGCTATAAAAGGTAAAGCAAAACTACTGTTGGTTTCTTGGTGAATTACTGGATGAAATTTATCAGAATTTTTTTCAATGATTTGTGTAAACCGTTTAAAATTTCTTCTTCTTTGTTCGATCATAGAATCCAATCGTTGTAATTGACTTTGACCAATTACAGCATTGATTTCAGAGCTACGGAAATTATACCCGTCGGTCATAAACAAAAATTGCTCATGAAGTTGTGGATATTGTTTTGTATATTTTTCTAGGTTGCCCGATTCTCTTGCTAAACCATGTGAGCGCTTCATACGCATCAGTTCATAAAGTTCTGAATCGTTTGTGTTGACCATTCCACCTTCAATGGTTGTCATGTGGTGGCCATAATAAAAGCTAAAACTAGCGGCCAAACTATTTGAACCTCGGCGAGAGCCATCGGGCGCTCGGCATCCATGGCTTTCGCAAACATCATCAATAATCAAGGCCTCTGGAAAAATTTCTTGATAGCCTTCGTTGTTTGCACTAAATCCAAGTAAGTGCGTTACAAAAATAGCACGAACATCAGGATGAACTAAACTTATTTGTTTTAAATGATTTATATCGAAGCTATAATTGGTTAAATTAATATCACAAAAAAGTGGTTGAAATCCCAATTGTATGACTGGACTTACATTGGTCACCCATGTACAAGCAGGCACAACAATTTTATCACCATTTTTCAAACCAAACTTTTCTTTAATGGCCGCTAACATTAGAAAGTTAGCTGTCGAACCGGAACTCACCATTAGAGCGTGTCTGCTTCCAATCCAGTAAGCCCATTGTTGTTCAAATTCACGGACTTTTGGTCCATTTGTTAATTTATCACTTGCCACCAAAAAACGAATCAGTGCAAGTTTATCACGCCAAGTAATGGCATTTTTCATCAATGGCCAAGTTGTCATTATACATCCAATCGTTTAAATAATTGTGTCCATTTTTCTATAAGATGCGCTGGAGTATGTTTGTACAATACTCTTGGAAAAGGCAAAGGAAATTTTATAACTTCACTTAGATACCTTTGAATAAGTTGATCGGTAATTCCATAACAAGCATAAATGTGATCTTCCATCGTTGGAGGTATCGAATAAGAAATACTTCGCCCTTCGGATGTTTCTGGATGTGCATGAAAGTCGGTGTGAACACAAACACAACCGCAAGCCAACGATTCAATTAAACTAATTCCAGAGTTTTCGAGCCAAGTGCAAGGGTACACGAAAAAATGTGAATTATATTTTGCTCGTATCACTTCGTCGTAATTTGGCTCAAACCCTCGATATGTTATATTCTTGTGTGATTTAATTTTTTCAAAAAGTTCAGTATAATATTCATCAACTTCGGGCCAATCATAAAGTTTGTATGAAGAAAATACCGTCAAATGTAAATTATCGTATTTTTGTGTCAGTAGATTGAAAACTTCATACAAAACATCAAGGCCGCGATCTGGAACACTTGCATAAACAAAATTAATTTTATCGGTCGGTTTTTGTATTGTTTCATCGGGCACAAAATCTATAATGGTTTCAATAACCGAAGTTTTTTCAGGAGGCAAATTATGTTCTCGTATAAATTCACGCCTTTGCCAATCCGAAATGAAAACGTACTCATCAAAAGAAAATCGACCGACCGGAGTGTCTTGATCGCAGTGATTATCCATTTCCCACAAAATTTGTTTTTTTGTAGGATCGATTTCTTGTGAAACTTTTGAAATATGTATTTGAAAATTTTTATAACTGTCTGGCGGCACATATTTCATAAAAAGCCTAGCCATATTTTCAGTGCCGCCTTTTGAATTTGCCATTCTTGGCGGCATTTTTAGCTCACCGTTAATGATACAAGTCACTCACTATCCCCAGTTTCAAAAATTTTCTCACGGCGCATGTTTCCGTTCACTTCGCCGTTCATTTTTTTATAGTACAAATAGCCTTCTTCATCAACGACAGCATATCCATCGAAAAAATATGTATCCATCTTTAAAAGTCTTGGCATTTCACGCTCATCAAACTCATAAACGTTAGAAATTTGAGTTCCGAGCCATTTTGAAGCATTGTAATCAGAATTTATAGCAATTTTTTTCGCCATTTCTTCATTTTCTGCTTCAACAACATGAACATCCGAGAAAGTATTCACGGTTTCAACAACAAAAAGACGCTTTTCACTCATTTTCAATACTCTTTCCTAAAGAAAATTCAATTCTACGAACGGAATCATAACGAAACGAACGCCAGCCATGATTTTCAACATCAAAAACAGCGATTACTTCACTGCTTTTTGACTTTCCACTGTTTTTTGGCTTCATTTCATCGGGAATTTTACTTTCAATCAGTGTACAATGTAATTCCCGTGTCGATCCATCAACTTTTTCAAAGGTTACAGTAACGATTTCAGTCCTCAATAGACCTTGAATCCATTCTTTACCCTCGGGCGTTGCAAATTCACTTGATTTCATCGCTTTCATCCTCATAATCCTCTTCAATTTCACGATACTCGAGCGTTTCTCTTAGACACCATTGTTCAATTAGATGTTCTGGAATGTACTCCAATGACTCCAAATCACTGTATTCGTATTGGTCGTTAAACCCATCGACAAATTCACCAACAAAGCACATACCTTCTTCATGATACATTGCACGGACATCAAATTCCAACTCGGTCATGTATTCATAAAGCGTCATGGGAGGCCCCCATGGTGAATCATACCAAAAGGAAATTGTTTCTTCGTCTTCACGGACCCAATCTTGAGCATCGCAATTCCATTTGCAACCCCAATTGTTGATTGACCATTCGTACCAACCGTTTTCTTTTAGAGCTTCCGGCATTGGCCGAAAGTAGGTAAACCAGTCTTTACCTTCATTTTCATTTAAAAATTTTTCAATCCTATCAATCTCTTTTTTGTTGGAGCGAATAGTGATAGTATTGTTACACCAATTAGGCATGATATATTCCTTATAACTTTACTTTTTTGTTTCAATAATAGCTTCAGCGAGAAATTTTAACTTGTTTATCTTACACCTTTTCTTTGCATCATCGAGGTAATCTTTCCAAAACTTACCAGAGTTTTCGGTCTTACGCAAAAAAGTGCCGTATATCTCCGATCCAATTAAATTCTGCACATAGATTTTTGGGTCGGCAAAAATAGCCTCAAATTCTTCTTCAAATTCTGGTCGACCGGTTGTATCTCTTCGAAAGAAAGCCACATGGAACATATCACCAAGTTTGGTAAAGTCAATTGGGTTTCCCATTTCTTGCGATTTCACTTTAAAAAAAGACAATTCAATTTCTCCCGAATGATCTCCGGGTGTAAAATAAAACCCATCATATGTTTTTTCTAAAATTGTATTTTCGCAACCTTTCAACATAAGACAATTCCTTTTGTGTATTCTGTTTCTCGGCATTGCGATCAAATTGTTTTTTTGAAGCCGCAACGCGCATACGATATTTAGGAGTGCGTAAATCCTTTGCAATTAAATTTCGTTTTTTAGTTGTGTTCACCATAGTCTCTTAAAACGATACGGATGGCCTCGATTGATCTCTCTATTTGTGGTATATCTTCGGGGTGCAGCCAAGATCCATTTTCACGATGGTCTTTTAAAGTTTCAATCATTGAGTCTCGATAGCTCTTTAAATTGGCCACCGTAATTCGATCAGCAGTTTCGTGGTCAAGGTAAACACCAAAACGGCGATTCTGTTTATCTTCAAAAAGTTCTAATTGTTCCATATTTATCTCATACTTGCAGCAATTTCTTCAATTTCACGTTGACGCCTTAATGATTCAGCACGAATTTCGGAAATCTCCTGAATCACTTCATCAAAATCAAACATGTTCATCAGGCCGGCAGCAATAGCAATAGCCTTCATTTCCTCAAGAGAAAGGCTAATAGGTTTTTTACCTTCGTCGAAAGTAAAGTCGGCGCCCTCGCCAGACCACCACTCAGCAAAATGCAAATCTACCGAATTCATAGAATCCTTGTTTTCGTAAACTCCAACAATACCATTGGTACGGATGTTTCGGTAGCTCATTGTTTTTCCCTTATGTAAGAAAGTACGGCTGTTGCTTCAGTAAAATATTTTGTATTGTTTAGTGTTTCTTCAATTAAATTTTTTTTAGTTTCTTCTTCAATTTCCAAAGAATATGCATCCAAAAGTTTTTTAGCATAAAGTAAATCATCATCACTGCAAACTTTATACCACTGTTTTAAAGAGTGATTGTCAAGGCATAACAGAAAATTTAAATTATTCCGATCATAAGAATTATTAATAAAACCGGGCATTAGGCTTTCTCCCACATATCTTGCTTATCTAGGTCATTAAAATAATCCTGCCATTCAAAAGCTGCAACAGGATCCGATAAAGTTTTCATAACACGACCAGTAGCACGGTCGATCACACAAAATTTATCCATGTAAAGCGTTTTGACAAAGTAACGCTTCTCAGAAGGAATCGTCATAATCATTTTCCATTACATAAAAATAATCTTCATCGGTGCCAAAACCAGCCGAAGCTAAAGCCGAAGCATGGTCACCGTCCATGGAATCATCAATGTCATCCATCATATTAGCGGCTTCCGTAACCCATGAAAGCGGCACATTAAACTTTGCAGCTATCTGACTAAAAGACAGTGCATCTTCACAAATAGCTTCTTGTATGTCCAGAAGCAAGTCACTTATTCTACTCATTTTATTCTCAAAATGTATTTAATGTTGGTTCAAATTCAGCAATCAATTCACGCTCTCGCTGATAGGCATTTTTACGGCCACGGATTACTTCAATGACCTCGTAGCGAAAATCCGCCTCGGCGTTATTCCGAAGGAAATCACAAAATGCCCAAGCTTTGTTTTCACGATAGGCTCTCGATACATGCTTTTGCCAACGAACCTTGACGGAACGAAGGAACGCACGGCCAGTAGCCACGGTCAAACCAATGTAAAAGTCACCGGTGTCCGAGCAGGTCACCGAGTAGAGCACATAGTTTCTATCAGAACGTCTTTTCATGCTTCTATTGTAGACCAACCCGCTCCATTTGTCAAGACCTGTTGTTTTTACGCAACTGTTGCATTTTTACAACAAGGCCTTTGCTATTGAAGCTCCATTCCATGCTGAAGTAAACAAAAACAAAAACCAAACGAATTTACTTTTTTCGTAGAGCTCATCATCGGCCGATTTATACATCCACGCCGCAAAAAATATATTTAAAAGAAGCCAAAGTGTATTCATAGTAAATTATTCACAAAGTTTTTTAACAGTACATGATGCTTCTTTTCATGCCAATGCTTTTTTAAGTATTTACGATCATACCAGTATTGCTGACTCTCCGGATGACAACCAATCAGTCCAATATTTCCTTGTACGATAGCCATGGGATCGCCATTGGCATACCAGGCCACCGTTTCAAAGGCTTCATTCTTTCCAATGAATGTGCAACCATCATAGAAAAAAACATTCTCCGATTCATCACCCCACACCACATTGGCTACCGTGGCGTAGGACCTTTTAATTTCGGCTCCAGGCCTTTTAATGTATTGAACAACATCAATGCCTTCCAATAAATCAAAGTACCAAGGACCTGCCCAGTAAGCACCCATACAAATACCGATATACTTGCCACCAGCCTCCACATACTCAGCCAACATATTACCTTGCCGGCGGGTGAAAAAATTATAATGTGTATGAGAGTCTCCAATCCCTCCAGGAAACATGACAGCCGCATAGTCCTTGAGTATGACCTTATTGAATTGATGCTGCGTAAATAAATCCACTCGATAATCCGAAGAAAGCGCCTCAACCATACCATTGCAACAATCAATGCTACATTCGGGGTGATGATTGAAAAGTGCTAATTTAGTTTTCATTGAGTGTAAACTTTTTTCGTATTAAATTTCCAATGGTTTCACCGCCGCTCATGGAAATATGATCCACGACCTTGGCACACTCCTCAATAATCTCTTCGGCAAACTCTTTATAACCTGCTGCCTCCCAGAACGGTGAACCTTCAATCGTATAGAGGTGCTTCTTTGCCAGTTTATGTATGTTTATTTCCATGTTCGATGCCTTTCGGCTACCCATTCATTTCCATCATATTCTGCAATATACCAATTAATGTCCTCGGGAACCTCCACGATTTTTAGTGTTGAATGTTCTCCACCGGCGTCTTCGGAACCCAATGTTTCAACAGCCTCTATCAACCCCGGATCGTCTCGTGGAATTTTCCAATAGTCCAATCGATTTCCTTTTTCATCCATTAAGTAATCGTAACCATAATCGTTTGTACACCTTGTCCATCCGTTGACCTTTGCAATGATCGCATAGGCCTCTCCCGATAAAGAAAATCCGCCATAATCGGCATTGATGACCACTTTAATTGATTTATTCATTTTCTGTAACCTTCCATTGTCTCATATAAAATAAACGACCCAAGTAATCTATTTCCTTTTGTGGGTAACCTTCAGATACCAACCACTCCATGATAGTCATTCCACTTTCAGTATTGTATATCTTAGGAAATCCATAACGCCATCCACTGGGCGGGTCAACCCATATTTTCATTGTCATCCAACCTGTTTATCTCTCTCAACCTACCCTTAACGAAATAGGCCGAATATTCCTCCCATTTGGTATGGGATTTATCGAGGCTCCTGTGAAACCGAACCTCACCAGTAAAGTCCTCACATAGTACCCACCGAGGGTTTATTTTATCATAGTCCAGTAGAGGGTTGCTATCGTGTTCCTCTACCCATAGAGAAACCAAACCAGTTTCTATATCCGCTTGTATTTTATATTCATACAGAAATTGTGCTGGTGTAGTCCGGGATTGATACCGAAACCCATTCCATAAAACATAGTCAAGCATTCCCATTTTTAACCTCCTCGATATGTTCTTTGGGCTTTAGGTAGGGCTCAATGACCAATCGCTCGGCACCATACCATCCAATAGAAGAAAAGAAACCAATGGCTATGATTTTAAGAGCCCACATAGCTCGTACTCCTGGTGTATTTTGGATCCGGAGGTTTTTTTGGAGCTCGTACTCCAGAGGCTTTTGGACTCCGGCGGATTTTTTGAAAGAGAGAAATAGAGAGCGTGAGTGGATCCCTTAGTGGATCCCTTGACACCCAGTAAGGGATCCTTAAACCCCATATAGATTTAGTTTCCATACCAATATATGTAGCCCCGCTACATAACGTGACGGCCTGCGAAGCCTGCCTTAGTTAGCGTCATAGCTTTCCGTCCAACGTTGGCGACACTATAGCGGTTAAAATTGTAGTTCATTTTCTCTTCAGCTCGGGCTGGGAAACCCTTATAAACTTTGACCAATATACCGTCTTCGTTCACATAGGTTTGGACTGGTTTTTGTTTCATCCTTGCACCTGCTCGATATACTTATGCTCCAGCAGCAGCCTCTCAGCGGGCTCTGTTCGCCACGGAAACTTTATTGCCTTGTCCAAAACCACGGTGTGCTGAACTTCGCCGCCATACTTGACCCTTGAAAGCTCCACCCGGCCACTTACCGGGTACTCGCCCATATAAAGGCCTCGCACGGTGAGGCCTTCAAGATTCCACATTATACAACCTCCACAACGGTTACGGGACCAGCCTTACGAGCCGCCCTCTTGGCAACCACACCGACCGGGCCAATTTTCAGAGCCATCAGTTTGGCTTCCAGAGCCGCAATTTTAGCAGCCTTTCGATCAGCTCGAGCCGCAGCCTTGATGGCCTTATTGTCAGCGGTATAGGTTTTGACCTTACCAGCCAATTCAGCGACCTCAGCCTTCAGAGCTTTGAGAGCCGTGCGCTTTGCAGCAAGGGTGTCTTTAAGATTATTGAGAGAACCAACAGCAGCCATTTTCAATTTCCTTTCAAACGGGGATCATTTTCATACCGAACGGACCAACCACCAATTTGCACTCGGTGACGGTCAGAGCGGGGTTACCATCGACGAAAGCCACAGCATCATCGAGGGAGGTAAAAGTGGAGAGGACCTCGTGGCCCACCTCGGAGGGGGTACTTACTACAAACATCATCAATTCCTTATTCATCATGTTTCCAATTATACGCTTTTCTGAGCAATTGTCAAGCCTGTTGTTTTATCCCAACAGCGGGTCAAACTCACAGCCTTCATCATAATCTGGGCCATGGTAGCGGGGGTTGTTTAGCTCCAGAAGCTCCACCTCCATATCATCACAAAGGTCCTCAGTATAACAGCTCAAGGTCTCAGCGGCTATCTCAGCACACAGCAGGTTTAAATCGGTATCATTTATCATAGGTAGCACCGTCATTATATACAGGTTTTCAGAGTCCAGAGGCAATCTTAGGCTTCCAGAGCAGCCATCAGTAAAGCATCAAAGGCACCTTGGGTGGGGAAGCCATACTCGTCCGCAAAATCGCAAGAGCTCGAGGCCATCAGGTTCTTAGCAAAGCCTCCAGCAGCCTTCACAGCAGCCGTTAAAACTTCTATATCGTTCGACTTTACAACCAAGTTACCAAGACCGGCATAAAATTCAATACAACCATCTTCGGCAGCAACATAATCAATCATTTTCGTTTCCTCATTCATCATGGAACCAATTATAGTCTGATTTTGGGCAATTGTCAAGACGTTGTTTTTTCGCAACTTTCGGTGTTGTATTGCGGCAACAGTGAGGTGTTGTTTTTTCGCAACGGTATAGTTTTTTCCAATTAAGAATCATTCTCAAATAGTAATCATTATCCCAATTACCACCACTATGCTACTCCGGTCCAAGATAAATTTCCATATTGCTTTTTCACTATATTACCTCGAGCAAAGTTACGGGCCGGTGCTGTCCAACTATTGGCTTTCAGTATATCACCCCTCTTAAACTCTCGGTCTTTATCGGTGTTCACAATGAAGCTATGTACGGAATTCTTGGTGATAATCTTTATATACTTGTTACCCGCTTCAAAGCGTAGGTTGGCACAAAAATCATCATACATTTCAGCACGGATGGCCTTAGTTGTATCGTCAGCACCATTATTCATTTTGATATGGTGGTCGGCATAGCTGGTGCGTATGGCGGTGAGGTAATCGGTAAGGTGGTTATCAATCATGGCTATATCTCAGTGGTTGGTAAGGTACTCGAGCTCTTCACGGGCTTCTTTTTCGGTATAGAAGCCTGAAGCGTCATAAGAACCATCATAAAGTTTAACATAATAGCCACCGTTGCCAGGGCTATGGTCAACGTCGAGCCCATACTCACCGACACCTTCAATGGCGAAAATCGTTTTGTCAGTCATCATTGTTTCCTTATTCATCATGGAGTAATGGTATGCCGAAAGTGGGAAATTGTCAAGGCGTGTTGTTTTTTTGCAACAAGGCAATAGCTCTTACTCTTCAATTCCAAAATGTTTTTTAGTAGGTTTGTGTAGGTGCCAGGCATTATGGCCATTAGCCATAAGGTTTTCCTGTACATTTAACACTTCTAGAACGATCAACTCGGCGAATTTCTGATAACAGAATTCTTGATTGTCACTTAAAGATTTTAAATACAATTCTCTGATTCGTTCGTTCATTATTCAACTCCAAAATGTTCTTGTATTTTTGATTTCAGCAAATGCACCGAATCTTGGCAACATTCCTGTTTAAGATAGTGTAAGCTCAAAATTTCATCACCGAAGCGGTCGAATACATCCTTCAAAATCAACTCGGCGAACATTTCCTGATCGAAATGCCGACCATCTAATCGCTGATCCCAACATTGTTCAGCAAGTTCTCGAATTCGTTCGTTCATCATTATAGCTCCCGCAATGCGACCATTAAATCATCATAATTTTCATATACTCGGTTAGCAACACCACTACACCGAAGAATCATAAAATTCCTATTATAGATTTCCACTGTAGCATCAAGTGTACGAGCACGGCCAAAAGTCACACTCTTAAACTTGGTGCCTTTTCGATTGACATGCTCACCTTGTAAAACACCATAGGGTGCTGTAAAGTCGCTACGACCTTTTGCGTAGGCATACACGGCATCGCTAATTTCCTGGCTATTCATAACCAGCTCCTGGGCAGCACATACGGTTTCTTACCTTTTTCATAAACATCAATTTGCCTATACTTTCGTTTAAGTTTTTTGGCATAGTACCTCGCCCTACCTAGACTTGGCGTGGCTATATAATCACGCCAGCCACCGTCGGAAAAGGTTTTTAGGTGGTTCAAGGCCACATAATACAATGTTCTATACATTTTAGTACAAATCCACTTGAACATCAACAGGAATTAATTTGCCGTCATCCTTGCGGACTTCGTACCGGGTGGCAAAGCTCGTGGTTACTTGACCATGACCTTGCATAGCCAGTATACGTTGAAGAGCCAGGCTGGTGAGTGCCTGAACAGCAGCCACACGGTGATGGTAGAAAACCAAATCAAAGGCACCCTTGACCGTGGTGTGAAAACCAACGCCATCAACAATCACCCGAATCTTTTGGCCGTTATCGAGGCCGTCAATCATTCTCTTAACTCTCATTTCGTATCCTTATCAATCATCATGGAATCAATTATAGTCTGGTTTCTGGCAATTGTCAAGGCGGTGTTGTATGTAGGCAACTGTTGCTTTTTTACGACACTTTTAAAATAACTTTTCTTCCCGTGAAAAAAACCCAACGGAATTTAAAAATTCAAATGATTCAAATGCAAATGTTCTGGAACCTTTCATGGCCGTATGAAATTCAGAAGCACGGTTTGGATGAAATTTTCCAACATCATGCGTTTTCCCCTTACCTGGAAATCCACCCTCTTTAGTTCCATGCAATTTAGCATTTTCTTCATCATGGGGTTTATGTAAAATTGAATCTTGGCCGTGTTTTTCGCCATGTTTAATTAAAAATTTTTTAAGTTCACCTTTATCATCACCCTTTTTACCTACAACTAAAAAAGATTTTTCATCAACAGGACGAGCTTGTGGTGTGCCATGGTTTTCTATATAACGGCCTCGGACAGGAATAAACCCATAACCAGCATCTCTTATAGATTTTTTAAGAGAATCATTGTTTCGATTATTTTCTTCGGCTGTATTTTCTCCACGATGGGCCGTAATCATACCTATATTTCGGCCTTGTGTATGCGAATGTACTCGTGACAATGAAGATTCTTGTACAAATTCTTTGTATGTTTTCATTTTATTGATTCCATGAAAATAAAAATAATATTTATGAAATCAATGGATTTTTTAAAATTACCACCAAGAATCATAAAAGACCGCACGGCCACGGTTAATCTCCGAGAGAGCCTTTGCGAAAAACTGCGCCCGAAACCTACTTTTTAAACTCTTCATTGCACATTTCTTTTACTAAGTCATAAAAATTATATTTTGGTTTCCAGTGTAGAACGGATCTTGCCAATTGAATAAATCTCAAATCAAAGTTTTGATTTTTTTCGCATCCACGAATATCATCTTCAATCTTCCATAGTTCCATATTGACAACATAGAGATTGGTGAAATATGGTGCAATCTCATATGCAACGTCTTTGTATTCAGGAAGTCTGAATAGAATATCCCACTCATTCTTTACATTCTTCCATTTTTCAGGATCATCAATCTGTTGTAATTTTATCTGAAGAATAGTGAGTTTGTCAATCAATTCCCCAATACTGATTGGTATTTGTATCATTGTCTTATAATGTCCAGTTCTGAACATTCCTCTCCATATTGAAGTTCAATTAAACGTAAGGTTTGTTTTGTTGCATTTTCTAGACGATGCCAACTTTGTTTTGGTATCCAAATGTCCTGATGCTCTCCGAACACACCAATTAGTTTTTCCGTACCGATGTTATTCATTGTATAAACCGTAGCATATCCTTCAGCAATAAACCAAAATTCTGATCGGTTTTCGTGTTTTTGCATACTCAGAGTTTTACCCGGTTCAACAATTAATTCTTTTACTTTAAATTTTTTACCTGTTTCATGAATTACTCGATAGTGCCCCCAAACACGTTCTGTTTTTGGTGCTTTCCATTCTTCAAGAATCCAACGACTACTATTTCTTTTATCATTTCCTCCTACACCAAATTCAAATTTAACTCTAGAATTATCTTTGAATTGTGTCTGTTCTGGCACATTTGTATAATCACGATCTCCGCCATTTACAAAAATAATTTCATCATTTGGAAACTCTTTTAATAATTTTTGAATACAATGAGTGCTATTATTCGCATCATCATTGAATTCAGTAACTTTGTTTACCATGCTTAGATTTGAAATGATAGAAAATCTTTCATTCCAGGGCATGAATGCACGACCTTTTTTTCTTGTTAACCAAGCATCACTATTGATACCTACAACTAAAATATCACCATAGTTTTTTGCTGCATTAAAATAATCAATGTGGCCGCTATGAAGAGGATCAAAACCACCAGTTGCTAATACTATTTTCATATCTATTCAATTTTTAAGTTCTTCGTTACACATTTCTTTCACTAAATCATAAAAATTATATTTTGGTTCCCACTGTAAAATGGATCTCGCCCTCGTTGAATTTCCTAAAAGTGTATTCACTTCAGCTGGTCTATAAAACTTTTTTGAAACTTCAATGAGAACTTTACCAGACATTTTATCTAAGCCTTGTTCTAATAGCCCAGAACCAACCCAGTTAATTTCTTTTCCTAAAACCTTAGCGGCAACTTCGCAAAATTCGCGGACGCTTCGTTGAACACCCGTTGCAATTACATAATCATCGGCTTTTGATTGCTGAAGCATAAGCCACATTGCTTCAACAAAGTCCTTTGCGTGGCCCCAATCTCTTCTTGCATCTAAATTACCTAATTGAACGGGGCCTTCACCGCGAATTGCTCTCACTAAGCCATGTGTAATTTTTCTTGTAACAAAATTTACACCTCTTCGTGGACTTTCGTGATTGAACAAAATACCATTACATGCAAATAAATTATAACTTTCACGATAGTTAACTGTAGTCCAATAGCCGTATAATTTCGCTACAGCATAAGGACTTCGTGGGTAAAATGGCGTATTTTCTGTTTGCGGAATTTGTTGGACTTTACCAAAAAGTTCACTTGTTGATGCTTGATAAAATTTGCAGGTTTGATATTCAGATAGTTTTCGTATTGCTTCAAGTATATAAAGCACACCAATGCCATTTATTTCAGCAGTATATGCAGGCAATTTAAAACTAACCGAAACATGTGATTGTGCGGCAAGGTTATACACTTCATTGGGTTTAATGTCCATAATAATGTTGTGTATATTTGGTGCGTCCGATAAGTCTCCGTAATGAAGATTTAATTTTGATTGAATGTGTTCGATGTTTTGAAAATTATATGTACTTGTGCGCCTAATTAGGCCATGCACATCATAGCCCTCATTTAAAAGAAGTTCCGCTAAATAAGAGCCGTCTTGCCCGGTTATACCGGTAATAAATGCTTTCATTAAATTACTGTTTTTCACCACCAAGAATCATAAAAAACCGCACGGCCACGGTTAATCTCCGAGAGAGCCTTTGCAATAAACAATAAATCCTGCTCATCGGAATCTTCATCGGGTGGGTTATCGCCAAAGAAAAACCCTTCGGTTTTTGGCAACCCATGCGCCAGAATTACAGATTGAAGTTCCACTAAATCGGAGATACGAAGGCGCACAGGTACACAATTAAATTCACCTTCGCCGTTTTTGTCATAATATAGCTTTTCCATCCAACCATGAAGGTTATGGTGTTTCCGCCAACGAAAAATCTCTACCTTATCGCTCTCTTCATTAAACTTGGTTTCAGAGATTACATCATTTTCATCAACCGACCAAGCGTACATATCTAAACCCATTTTTTACCCTTTTTAAAATTATATGGTACACAAACACAGTTTATTTGTCAAGGGCGTTGTTGTTTTTACGCAACATCACCAATCTTCGGATTTTTCATAACCATCGGGCATATCATAAAAATCAGGTATATCAACCGCATAATCATTGGGTGACATACCTGTGTGAAATAATTTTTTATAACCAATGGATTCTGGTGTTTTATTGTATTCCGTGACCACTTTTCGCATATGTTCAATCATACCTTCTGTAGGTATTCTGGCTGAATTAGCGCAACCTTTAGAACAAAAAGGCCCTCGTCTTCGGTGTTTAATCGAACAATTTGGGCACTCTTTTTGTCGGCGTATACCTGGCACTATTTTTTAGCATTAAGCTCTTTAATAGCTTGGCCGACATGTTCACTTAAGGCCTTCCAATCAGTGTGAAAATCAACTGTACCATTTTCATGTTCGATGCGGGTTGAATAAAAACCTTTGGTCACCTTAGGCCAAATCTCTTTTTCTTCAGGAAAAACTAATTTGGCACTCCCAAGAGTGCCGGGCATTTTCATCTTTATTGTTTTTTCTTCTTTTCTTTTTTTTACCATTTTCATTTCCAGTCAATTAAATTATTTTTAAATATTTTCCACGCCTCGGACCAACTCCATCGATAGCTATAATTAATAACATCTTGTCGATCCATATTCAAGCATTTTTCAATGGCTATATTTAAATTTTCATGTAAAAACCCAGTTTTACCTTCATCAACAACATCTAAAGGGCCTTGCGTAGGGTAAGCGGCTACAGGTGTTCCACAAGCCATAGCTTCAATCATTACAATACCAAATGTTTCCCAGCACGATGGAAATACAAATACATCGGCATTGGCATAATAATGGGCTAACTCTTTACCAGTTTTAAACCCGACAAATTCAACATCATCATATTTTTCCTTCAAAATTTTTAAATAAGGCCCATCACCAACAAATATTTTTTTAGAATTTGGATATTGAATCGTACAAAAGACATCAAGGTTTTTTTCTTTGCTTGCTCTTGAAACACACAATAAAATGATTTCTTTTGTTGTTTTATTTCGTTGATCGGGGTTGAAAATTGTTCGATCAACACCTCTTGTCCATGATATAATTTTTGAGGTTAGACCATGATCTTTTAATTCTTTCACCATACTATCGGTTGTTGTTAAAACTTTACCAGTATGTTTATGAAACCATTTTATGTAGCGCCAAGTAACGGACTCAGGAATTCCAACCAAAGTTTTGAGCCCTTCAGGAAATTTAGTGTGATAAGCAGTATTGTAATGATAATCGTGTTTTGTAAGATATGCTCGAGCCCACAAACCCACAGGACCCTCTGTGGCGATATGGATATAATTCGGACATATCTCCTCAATCTTCTTGCCCATCTCCCATGGATAGGCAATCTTGACTTCGTTATAGACAGGGCAATCAAAGTGGTTGAACTCATCGGGAGTAATATAAACAAACTGATAACCATCACGAAACGCCAGCGCCTCAAGATTTGTATAGGTCGTAACAACACCGTTAATTTGGTTTGCTAGATTGTCCGTTATAATCAGTATTTTTTTCATTAATTAAATTGTTCCAAGTGACAATTTCCCAGTGGCCATCGTGGTGTTCAACTAGGGCTGTACATGATTCCACCCAATCACCATCATTCATATATATTATTCCATTTACCGTTTTGATTTCGGCTTTGTGTATGTGTCCACAGATGACTCCGTCATAGCCACGCTTACGGCCATAGTTAACAAGATTATGCTCAAAATGGAAAATGAAATCAACAGCACGCTTGACACGCTGTTTAAGAAATTGGCTAAGAGACCAATAACCAAATCCAAGTTTGTGCCTCCACCAGTTAAATTTAGTGTTTAAATTAATTAATATATCATAGGCTCGATCACCAATAAAACTAACCCATGGAGCAAGCCTGGTGATGCCATCAAATAAGTCTCCATGCACCACAAGGTATTTCTTACCATCCAAACCTTCATGCGTAAATTGATTAGCAATTTGTATTCGACCAAAGGAAATGCCGTAAGGAATCATAGGCCGCAAAAATTCATCATGGTTTCCAGCAATGTATATAACTTCTGAACCTTGTTTCGCAAAGCCTAAAATTCTTCTTACGACATTAGTGTGTGACTGTTTCCAATACCATTTATTTTCTTGAATTTTCCATCCATCTACTATATCGCCTATAAGATATAATTTATCAGCCGAGTTCAATTTTAAAAAATTGATAAGTAAGTCTGCCTTACAACCTTTGCTTCCTAAATGAATATCCGATATAAAGATAGATCGATAATTCATTTCTTAGGCTGCGTGGCGATAATCGGAGTTATCTTCAGTCTCATCCTCAACTGTTGCTTCTTCATCGCCATTTTCTTCACCATCTTCTGGAGTAACACTTTGAATACTAACGTTTACTTCATCAAATGCTGTAAGTTCTTCTAGCAAACTTTTTACTTTTTCTAAGAGGTCAATTTGTGACAATTCGTTATTGCCTTTGACTGACAAATTAACACTGAGATCCCAAACGGTCATTTCTAGTTTCATTTTTCTCTCCGAAGAAAATTGTTTGGAGCGGTTGCCCCTCTTTACTTAGAAATTATTGTTCCTTAAACAATTTTGTAATATTTTAAAATGATTGACTTTTGCGTATCACTCTAATTTCTGTGTCGGGTGTTGCGTATACTCTAGCACGATATGTAGTTACCAGTTCAACTGGATCCATTTGACTGGTAAATTCAATGACTTTATTTTTCACCATTTCTTCAATTAAAGCCATACACAAGTTCTTTTTCATCATTTCTTGGAACTCTGCTGCTGACATGCCAATCATATCTTTTTCTTCATGATTGACTTTAATTGTAGCAATAATCATTTGACCTTGAATAGAATCAATTGGCTTTAAGATATTAAACGGTCTGTAAGTGGTAGTGTAGGGATCAATTGCTAGAGTATCCACCGTAAGTGGGCTGATATTACTTGTTGTCATGTTAACCTCCAAAATTTTTCATAAATTTTATCACCTTTTTTCCATGCTTCAACTTCCCATGGTTGTTCGAAATAAGAAATTTTATCACTATCGATTTTATGACCACGCCACATTGTCATTTCTTCATTTAATTCATCATAAGCATATTGTTTTATATGCACCATTTCATGTGCTAATGTTCTTATTTTTAATTCGGGCGACAATTTTGAATTCATTACAATAACAAAATGCCTTGGTTTACCACGAATATTATAAGATTCAACAAAAACATAGCCATACATTTCATTCTCATTCATTTTTCGATTGCGAATTTCAATCCACAAATGTCGTTTTAATTGATGTGAAAATAAACAATCAGCAAAAAAATCAATTGCACGAAATTGTTGTTTTGTTATTCGGCCTTGTATGTGCATTTCAACACTTTAACACATTGAAAAATCAAAAGAGGCAATTTATTAAAACATTAACTCTTCTGCCGGATTACAATGAATAATGAAATTAAGAAACTTTATAGCTTCATCTTCATTGCCGAAATAACGTATGATGGTTTGACCAGTAAACATTGATGTAAAGAGGAGTAAAATTGTTTCACCTTTAAGACAAGAGTATTTTATCCACCATCCATTTCTGTTTACTGGCATGTATGAAGTGCTCGAACTTTCAATATCAATGAAAGATTGAGATTTTCCTAGTTTCTTTTGCATACTCTTATGTATGCCCTAGAAAATTTTAAAATTAATTAAATTTATAACCAGCTTTTGAAATTGCCTCAAACGTTTTATATGATTCTTTTGCAAAATCAGTTTGTGCATCTACAAATTTAATCAAGGCCTCACGAGTTGTTTTATCAGTAACATAGGTGGTTACAAATTGTTTTTTATAGTTTTGAAATGTATCGATGAAATTGTCAATCATTTTTATTTCCTTTAAACGGTTTAATAGTATCCAAATTGTTTGCGGTGAAATTCTTTAATAAGCCTTTCAACATCTTGTTCGCAAGTTGGATTTCTCGCTGAAATGTAGTCATCTAACATTGACTGATAATCCAATCTAAAAAATTGAAAAATCTTTTTTAACATATATTCTCCTGTTATTGGCTTTTATAAGAACCACAATATTATATATGTTTTCGCTGTGCAGGTGCAACATAAACTATTTCACCTTATGAAATTTTATATGATCTTTACGAACTTTTACCATGATCCAATCGTTATAATAATTGTCCGACTCTAACACACGACGATCCATTTGTTCTTTTAATTCCAAATAAGCACAATCTGTTCTTGTGGCACATAAATGTAAAATCTCTCGGCGAAAATGTTGTTCGCCAAGTCTTTTTATATCTTCAAGTAGAGTTTTGTTAGACCCCCAGTAGGTTAACCAATCTGAGGGCTTTCGAATCTTCTTGCGTTTACCTTTTACAGTTTTGTAGCCGGCCTTGCTGAAAAATTTCTTACCAATGTACTGTTTGCCATCTTGTAGATTGGTAATGCAATAAACATAACCGTAAGTAGAACCGATATGCTCCTCGTAAAATTCCTGGCCTTTGTATGTCCACATTACTCATCTTCTTCATCTATATAATTCTCTTCAATTATATAGTCTCCGCAAAATGGACAATAATGTGGTGCATCTTCACATACCTCTTCATCATAGTCTATTGTAAATATCGAATCGCAAGTGCCACAATTATGTTTAAGCGTGGGCATTATGCGGCCTTAGCCCAAACATCCTCCCATGAACCAGCTAAGGCACCTTTTGCATAATCTGTAGCACGGTTCTCAAAGAAATTGGTATGCGTTGGTGCATTAATCATTTCTTCGACCCATGGAAGAGGGTTCTTTTTAACTTTCATGATTCCTTTAAGACCCAAACTGATAAGACGGCGGTCAGCAATATAGCGGATATAACGTTTAACGTCAGCAGCGTCCAAGTCGACCATAGGTACCACGCCAAATGCCAAATCAATAAACTTATCTTCAAGCTCCACCATTTTGGTAGCAATCGTGTAAATTTGTGATTTAAGATTATCATTCCAGATTTCTTTATTTTCTTCTATGTAGGTGCGAAACAATTTAATCATGGCTTCGGCGTGCTGTGTTTCATCAACAATCGACCATGTTACAATTTGTCCCATACCTTTCATTACACCATGACGAGGAAAATTAAGAAGCATAATAAAAGAACTAAAGAGCTGCATGCCTTCTGTAAATGCTGAGAACGCAGCAATGTGTGTGGCAGTAGATTCTTTAGTGGTATTTTTTGAACTAATATCTAAAAGGTAATCGTGTTTTTCTTTCATCTCAGAATACTGCAAAAACTCATTATATGTGGTTTCGGGCATTCCTAATGATTCAATCAAATGTGAGTATGCAGCAATATGTAAAGCCTCTCTTGCAGCAAACCCACAAAGCATCATCCGAATTTCTGGTTGTGGAAAATATGGTAAATAATTTTTAACATAACCGCCTGCAACATCAATATCACCTTGTGTAAAGAAACGAAAGATATTTGTAAGAAATTTCTTTTCGTGCTCTGTTAACTTATTTTTCCAGTCTTTTACATCTTCTAAAAGAGGACATTCTGTGTGTAACCAGTGACTTTGTTCATGCCTAAGCCAGGCCTCATAAGCCCATGGATAATTAAAGGGTTTATAGTGATTTCGCTCTTCTGTTAATTTAGATTTCTTTTTTACCATTTATCCCTCGCAAGCTAAGCAAACTTCTTCAGTTGCTAATTGTTTTAGATTCAATTCTTCAATAATTTTACGTTCTACTTTTTTAGAGACTTTATCAGCTTTCGAAATCTTCTCGCTGCGGCAGTAGTAAAGCGTTTTGAGTCCTTGCTTCCATGCCAAGAAGTGTACTGCATGAATGTATTTAATGTTTGAGTTCGGTCTGAAAAAGAGATTGAGACTTTGCGCTTGGTCAATATAGGGCTGGCGATCAGCGGCATGCTGTACGATCCATCTTTGGTCGATTTCCATTGATGTTTTAAATACATCTTTTGTCCAGTCATCAAGAAATTCAAGATGTTGAACACTTCCGTCGTTTGCGATAATACTTGACCAGATTTCGTTATAGTCCAACTTAGAATCGGCATCACATTTCTCCTTAATAATTTTATCGAGCCATTTATTTTTATTCAAATGAGAACCTGATAAAGTATCTTGACGATAAGCATTTGCTCTATATGGTTCAATACTTGGGCTGGTATTTCCCATGATTATGCTACTTGAAGCATTAGGTGCTATAGCTGTCATATGAGAAAACCTTTTGCCTGTACCAATAGCATCGGGAGCCTCACCCCTTTCTTTTCCAAGTTCAATGTTTGCGGAATTTAATTCCTCACGAATATGTTTAAACATCATTCTATTTTTGCTTGAGGCAAGGGCAGTTTCAAAAGGTATAGAATTCCTTTGTAAGTAAGCATGGAAGCCGAGAGCGCCCACACCAATGCTACGCTCACGAGTAGCAGAATATTTAGCTCTAGAGACAGTATCAGGAGCATTAACAATAAAGTGCTGCAATACATTATCAAGCATCTCTGCAATGTCCCGTAGAAAAAGTTTATCGTTTTTCCAATCATCAAAATACTCCAAATTTACAGATGATAAGCAACACACCGCTGTTCTTTCTTTATCAGTAGGCAAAATAATTTCAGAACACAAATTGCTTTGACGAATTTTTAAACCAATCTTTTTTTGAAATTCTGGTAAAGCTTCATTGCTTGTATCAATGAAATGTAAATATGGCTCACCAGTTTGCATCCTAAGTTCTAGAACACGTTGCCATAGTTCACGAGCAGAAACTTTCTCTCTTACTGTACCGTTGTGTGGGTCTTTAAGTTCCCATGTATCATCGGCTTTTGGGTCAATCATACAACGTTCAATAATTTCCATGAAATCATCCGAAACATTGATACCATGGTGTAGGTTGAGCGCTCGCATGTTTGGATCACCGGTGGGCTTACGCATATCAAGAAACATTAAAATATCCGGATGAGAGATGTCGAGATATGCAGCATAGCTGCCACGACGAGTACGGCCCTGTCTGTAAGCGAGAGAAGACGCATCGTAAGTCCTGAGATGAGGCATAACACCGACAGACTTATCATCAGCACTACGAATACCAATTCCAATTCCAATTCCGCCTCCTAACATTGATAGCCAATTTACTTCCGATAGTGTGTCGACCAAACCTTCAGCAGAATCATCCAAATAAGGTAAAAAGCAGCTAATAGGAAGACCACGCTTTGAGCGTCCAAAAGAGAGAATTGGAGTGCTATAGCTGAGCCAGTGATTACTGCTATAATTATAAAGACGCTGACTGTGCTCTGAATTGGATCCAAATTCTGCTGAGACATACGCAAACCTTTCTTGTGGTGAGGATTCATCATCTCTCATATAACTTTCTTTTAATCTTTTAATACCTAAATCGTCAAACAAACCATCACGGAAATAATTGACCGTGATACCGTGAATCTTATCATCCATGCGGTACTCCTATTGTTATTTTTGTGATACGAACTCTGATGCTATTGGAAAAACTTGAGTAATAGTTTTTGCACAGGCCAATGCTATCTCTCTGTGTTCTTTTTGTGTGTCGTTTGCTGAGCGCAATTCAATATAATGGATCCACGAACGAAGAGTGCCATTCATATACATTTTTGATAAGATGTTGCCTTCTGGTAGGACTGCTCGAGCTACTTCTTTTGCAATACCATTTTTGATAGCCCACTCATAGGCAGATTTTGCTTCATGAATAACTCGCTGTTGTGCAAGTTCCCATTTTTTAGATAATTTTTCATCATCTGTTTCAATAGAGTTTTGACGATTTGTTGTGTCTTGTAATCTGGCCTCACGAATTTCAAAATCCAAATCTTTAATTGGATCAGCATATCGTTGGCTGAATTCTTGAAATGAAAATGATCGATGTCGCAATATTTGTCTTGCTATATCTCTGGTTGTTTGTATCTCTAAACACATATTCACCATTTCAAGTGGTGACCAATGTTTATTTTTGATGAGGTATTTTAACAATCGTTCTGAAGTTTCTGTATTTGTCTGATTACTTGGGTTTGATACCCTGGCGCAATATGCAATGAGGTCTTGTAAATTGGGCTCACTTTTGAAATCATCAATTATCTCACTTGATGGTTCTGTATAACTAACTAGTCTAACTTTCATAGTTTCTTCCACATATTAAATTTCAATTTTGCTGCTACACCACTAAACGTATTGCTACTTATAATATCTGAAATTTCGCCTGGCAGGAAACCATTCATTACCATCTCATTGATGTCTTTACCTTTTATAGTATCAGGCCAAATAACAACTGGTTGATTGAAATGAATGGCTCTTTCAATCATTTTACATATTTCTTTATTTCTAGGTTCATTGTCAAATACTAAAGTCACATCTCCATGCACTTCTTTTGCAGCTGATAATAAATTTGCATCACCAGACGCCAGACAATTATTTAGAAAAAGAGAGTCTATAGGTCCTTCAACCAAAAGTATTCTTTCTGACGATTTTAATTTGTCAATACCATAAATTAATTTAGTTTTTGATTCATTAGTTCTTACTGTCACATATCGAAGAGAATTATCGCTAGTTTCAAGAGCTCGGCCAGAAACAGCAATTAAATCATTGTTTTCATCGTAGAAAGGGATCACCAGTCGAGCATCATTAATTAGTTGTTTTCCGTGGTCTTTATAAATTGATGTAACAAAATCTGCGTACTTGCTTGTAAAGAGCAGTAACTTATATGCATCCTTAGGTATCTTTCGTCTTTTTAAATACTCTAGGCAAAAATGTCCAAATGGTAACTTGTCGCACCATTCAGCATGTTCGAAAATCTTTTGCTTCTGTAGTTTTCCAAATTTTGGTGGGGATATTTGTAATACTGAGTTGGCTGAATTAGCATTATTGGTTCGACCGGAGGTATACCTTTCAAGGATATATTCTTTGTGTAGGGAAGCATCAATGTGTTTAATGAGGTTACCAACATTTGTACTTGCTCCACAATTATGGCAACGATAAAAATAATCATTACCTTTAGAAAAAGCATAACCTCGAGCCTTTGATAGATTCTTTTTTGAATCGCCACAAATTGGGCAAGAGAAATTAAAAAGACCTTCTTTCTTCTGCTTGAAATTACGCAAACGAGAAGAAAGAAGACGTAGATATTTAACGTCAATCGATAACATAATAATTAATTATAAAACACCCGAAGGTGTAAGTCAAGCAAAAGATTTAATTACATCCAAAATTTTATCTGAATGACCACTTAACCAACCAAGCAAGGCAATTCCACCACCAATTAACCAAACAATTTTATCTTTATCTCTTTTGATTTTACTTATTTCGTCGGATAATGCCTTATGTTGTGAACACGAGGCATCATACATAATGTCTAGTTTTTCATTTAAACCATCCCTAGTTCTGTCTAGACAATCATGTAAGTCTTTTACATCGACTTTTAATTCATCGACCTTTTCGTTAATGTTTTCTATCTTGGTTTCTACAATACCAAGACGTTCAGTGGTGGTGGCCATGGTTTATTTCTTATCGGGTACTTTAGTGCCTTCAAGTTTCTGATGGACTTTCACCTCTTTACAATCTTGAACTTGTTTTCCATCTTTATCCATGACAGGTTTACCATCTTTTGTAACCTTGTCAACACAAACTTTTTTGACTTCGGCTTTCTTTGGTTCTTCTCCGGCATAAACACCAGAAGCCATAGCAATGGCTGTAAAAAATGTAATAAAATACTTCATAACTCTCCCTCTTTGATTTTTGGCAATGGTGTGCCGTAAAAAAGTTTTGTGGGCTTACTGGCAAATTTTTCACTTACCGTAAACCCAAGTCCACCTAGAACAATATACATCATTCCTTCAAACATTGAGGCATTAATTGTACGATTCCAAAATAAATCGGCAAAAAATGCAATACTACAAAAAACAAAAGCTAAAAACGTTATAATTCTACGACTACTCCATGAACCATCAATACTGTCACGAAAAATACTGTAAACAAAATCTCTCATTACAGTTCTGGTTGCGGTGCCATTGGAGGTGCGGGTTTGCCACCAAAACCTAGAACAACTTGACCAGATTGTTGATTACTTCCACCACCGATTGTAATTGCACCATTATTTCCTAATGTCACCGTTGGCATGCTTGATTGTTGCGGTGGCGGTGCAGTCATGGCCTTCTTTGTAGCTTCAAAATTATCATTGGCTAGTTTTTGTGCTGCTAACATAGCCTCTTGATCTTCTTTTTTGGCACCAGCTAACATAATTCCAGAAAGTGTACCAGTTAAAAATGTTGCAATTGGCACAATTAACTCAAAGAATTTTTGGTCAATTGGTGAAATAGCGTTCAGTGGCTGCGTAACAAAAATCAAAGAATATAACACAACAAAAACAATGCCAGTCAGTGTCAACGCCAAACAAACGCCAATAAAAAACTTCAAACGAGCCATTAATTGCTCTTCGGTATATATGAAATTATTATTTTCCACAATTTGCTCCTTGTGCCGGTGCAGGACAATTTTGTTGTGTCAAAGGACTTGTAATCATAGCGGGTTCATTTCTATTGGGGGGCGGTCCCAATCTTGGGTCACGTTGCCCTTTAAATACATGCTCGGGACAAGTTCTTGTAACATCACAATCAGGAAACTTACATATTTGTTTATCCCAATTCTGAGGGTCCTGACATGGATAACGAAAACGATCACCACCAAAAATGGCAAGACCAACTGGTAATACAATTAAAAACAATAAAAATTTAAATAGTTTTCGATCTGCCACCATTTACACCTCCAGGACATGAAGCGCATGTTCATAATGTTTAATGCGATCCTGAAGTCCTATCGTGCCACCGTTAATGCGTTTTGTTAATGTTACAATGTCTCCTTTGTCGGCCCATTGATTAAGTTTATTGGTTTCCCAGAACCAGCAGGCCGATTGTGCAGCACCTTCGAAGGTGCCAAGGTATTCGGTTGCTTCCTCAGGTGAAATTTGTAATGATGCTGCAAACCAAGCATAGTTATCACGGCCGGTCAATTGTATCAGACCACGACCACGATAACGCCAACCATCACCAGATTCTTCGGGACCGTTTCCCATACGACTGGCATAAACACGATTAGCAATAGCTTCTTGTTTGTTTGGTTTACTTGCGTACTGTTGTGCTATATCATCGGTCGGAAAATATTTTGGAAACACCTTACGAAGAGATTGCCATTTATAATTTAAATTTTCTTGTAGAACCATAAATCCACCAGATTCATGAGCGCATTGTGCTATAAATGAAGCCACTCTTTGTGGTGTATTAATTTCATAATCAGGAAACAATTGTGCGAGTGCTGTGTGCCAGTAACTCACATAAGGGTTCTTTGGAAGTAATTGTTTTAATTGTTGTTCTGTTAATTCCATATATTAGAGTCCTAGCCAATTAGACTTTGGTGGTTCTATTTTTACAGTATCATTTTTACATTTTTCGGCTAATGCAATAGCACCAACTTTTACGGCACTGTCAGAACTTTTTGCAATTTCACTGATAGCTGCCCAGCAGGCTGTTTGTGACATTGTATTATCTTTACTTACTGATTTTGCAGTTTCATAGTAAAGTTCATGCTTACTGGTAGCACAACCAGAAAGAAACACACAAAAGATAAGAAATGTTATCATTTTCATCATTTACTCCAAAAATTATACCATGGTTTCTTTTTCTTGTCTGGAACCACAGTTTCATAGATTTTCTTTTGCGAATCATACCATTCATTCCAACCATCAACCTTGGCTGAACATTGATAATGAAGAGTGTAATTTTCAACAATTACTTTCATCATATCGGTAATTGAAACTTTATCCATTGCAACTGTTTTAAGAGCTTCACATTTTTCTTTAAGTGCAGCTGGCGCATCAGGCCACTTTGGTGCTATAGGTACGGGCTTTTGAAACATGGCACAACCAGAAAGTAAAATCACCAGAGACAATAATATACTTCTCATTTCTTTTCTCCAGTCGATTTAACAGGCGGCGATACAAGATTTGCAGCTTTATTGTGTGCATCTAAAACAAGTTGTGGTATGGGACAGTTTTTCACTGCATTTTCGAGTTCAGCAACTTTGACTTCATAGGCTTTTTTCTGGTCTTCTGACATATCTTTTGTAATTTCTTTGACACGTTCGGGACCCGGTACCTGTATCTCTTTAATAATTGTATCGCCCTTTACCTTAATCTCTTTGGTTTTTTCTACCACTTTTTCTTCAATTCTCACCGTTTCTTTCTTAGCTTGCTCTTCGGCAATGGCCACTTTGTCTTCCATTTCTTTTACTTTGGCCATCCAAGAATCGTTATTGTATGCGCCACCATACAAAAACGTGGCAGTAATCATTAAAATAATTGATACGATTTGTATTGGTGTCTTGTAAACATAGACAATTGGCAGAGGTACAAATTTAAGTAGATGTGTCAAGCCATAACCCAAAATACCAATTCCAAGAAATGCTAAAAATACCCATGATGGAAGAAATTCTAGTATAAACAACATTTTTATTTCCTACGAATAAATGAAATAAATGAAGCAATTTTCTTTTTCTTACTTATGCCCGGTTCACCTTGTGGCCCTACACCAACGCCAGCGATTTGACCACCACTTACATTATTTACTGGAGCATCTTCTTTCATTCTCTTTTTTCGGCCTTGACAATGTGCTCTTTGTGAAAAACCTTTTGGATTATTACAATCAATAGACCTCTTATATTTTTGTGACCAAGATTCTTCAATAGGTTTACATTTCATATCGGTATTACACCAATACATACCCTCACCACATTCTTTTTTAAATTCGTTAGCCATTTATTTAATTTTTCTTAATTCCTCTGCAACCATCATATCAACTTCTATGTCTGATGATCTTATATCTTGTCCACAAATACCTTTTATGATCGTTGGCATTGAATTTAAAAAAATAAGATACGTTTTTAACACCGAGTAATCTTCCTTAGCCATACGATAAAATAACATTCTTGTTGCTGGTTCTGGCCCAAACACATTATAAATTACAATAAGATGATTTAATACTAATTGTTCTTTTAATTCACCACTTTTCCGATATTTGTGAAAAAGTCTTTTAAGATAATTAAATCTCTTCATATCTTCTTTAAACTCACTCATTAAGCAATTTGGTTTGTCATACGCCTTCATTGCATAGATAATAAAGTTTTCATTATTTAAATCTTCAAACATTAATCTTTTTCTTCTTCATCCTCATCAGATAAGATTTCTTCTAAACCATCATCATCAGTGAGTTCAGCATAAAATTCATAGTCATCGTTATCTGTTAAAGAGTATATAATATAAAGTATAAGAGGACCTTCAGGCGTTTCTACATCAAGAGCTATCTCATCGCCCTCAGAATTCAAATCGTTTATCATTGGCAAATTAGCACCATAATTAGCCATAATGTCACGAATTGTTTGAATACCTTCTTCGGGTGATGAAAATGTTTCTGAAAGTTTTGAATCCAATTCTTGGCTTAAAGAATCAAAAACATCAAAAGAACCCATTGTCATTATAATGGGTTCTTCCATTTCAGAAATGTATTGACTAAACCTCATATTAGGTATTTGCGTAGATTGGGTTGTCATTGATTGTTGCGCCACCGTCACCAGTCATTGAGCCCATCGCTACAATAACTTCGGTTTGAATACGGCCTGCACGACCACCAGAACCCTCTGTGCGAAGTACCCAACCAGCATGGGCTGGTTTTTGTGTGGCGTTATTAGCGAGACCAATTTCTGTTGTGTCTACACCAAAAACACCAACATTTAGACCAGTGATAAAAGCATCGGCTTGCGTATTTGCATATAGCGTGAAGCCGTTTGCTGAAACGCCACGACCACTAGCAACAGCGAAAACTGGTGCCGAAGTATTAGCGTCTGTATTTGACCAAAGTGCCATTTATTTTTCTCCTAGAAATTTGATTTATTCTTCTATTTATTCTCTTTGACAACTGAACTTGTTAAAACTGGGTCGGCTTCAAATTTACCGTTCATTTCATTTTTCTTTTTTTTAACGATCTCTTTGACAATTTCAGCTTTGCGTGATTCTTCAATGGTTTCTTTCATTGGTTTCATTTTTTCAGTTTGTTTTTTCATAGCTTGTTTTGCTAAATGCCTAACTCTCGACATTGGGCCGTGATCTGGTTTTTTATTCTTTTTAGGTGGATCTGGTTCAAAAGGCAAATCTTCTTTAGATTCACTCACTGATTTCCAGCTTCCACCTTTAGATTTGTACCATTTTGAAGCCCAACCATTTGCGTAGGCCGAAGGGTATACGTCAAATTTCTGACGAGCTAAAGCTTTTGCTCTTGACCAAAGAGAAGGGTTTGTTGGAACATTTTTTTCTTCCAAATAACTTTCATCCATTTCTCTTTTTCTTTCAGTATTTGTTTTTCTGTTTGGTGCATCGGGATTCTTATAAGGTGTTTTTCTCATGCCTTCACTGTCATAATTACCAGATTTTTTCTTTGCGATAGCGGTAGCAGCTGCTATTGCTGCAGCATTTGCTTCTTGTAGTTCAGTGTCTTCCGCCACAATCTTTTTAATCTCTCCTGTTTTAGGATTTTCGTGATCGCCTTTATTTACTCCTGACTTATAAACTTTTTTATCAGAGCTGGGACTGATATAGTAATCACCCTTAATATCTTTACCAATAGATTTTACTTTATATTTTGCTCCACTGTCGCCTTCCGCCATATTTTTCTTCTCACGCTCTTCACGCTCTTTCTTTTGCTTTGCTAATAGGTCTTGCAATCTTTTAGCACTAGCATCCATATCATAACCGGCACGTTTCATACTGTTTTTAAACTTTTGTTGAGGTGTCAATTTAGCGGCCTCAGACATTTCAGCCGTCATATAATTTGCAACGGTTGAAATGTAATCTTCGGCCACTGTAATTTTAGATTGTACCCATTCAGGAAGGTTGTCGGCATCATCAATCATATCGTGCAGTTTTTGTGCATTGGCTATGATTGAACGGAGGTCTGACTTGGCCATATCACCTTCTTGGTCATATTCGCCTTCATCATACTTGTCTTTTTTTTCTTCCTCAAGTTCTTTAAAGAATTCGGAGACTTTTTTCATATTAGTCCTTTTGTATCCATTTTAATCTACCTTTTTTTAAATTGGAATCTATTTTTTCGGTTAACTTTATTTGATAATTTTTTTCGCCATCATTAAACCAACCAAAAATACCTCTTTGACCTTTATTCGAAGGTACTCTTCCCATATTAGTTTCAGCAATTTTTCTTTTAGTTTCTTCGGCGTGTTTTTTATTTTTCATAGGACCTTCTGGACAATTATGAACTTTTCCTGGCCTTTTAGACCAATGATTTTCGCCAGACATTTTAACTATAATTTCCGGTTTGTGCATTGGATTGTCTTTTATCCAATTAGAAATATTGCCTTCCCTATTAACCCAATGATTTTTACCAGACATTTTAGTTATAACTTCTGGATTGTGCATTGGATTGTTATATTTCATCATTTTTTCACGAGCTTCCTGTATACTTATTTGACCAGATAATGTTTGCCAAGCAATTTTGTCTTGCCAACGACCATGTTGTTCCCAAAGTTTTTTATGTTCTTCAGCATGTTCTTCAATCGTAAGTTGAATAAGATTTGATGGATCATCAGTTCCGCCAGCGTGTTTGGGAACAATATGGTGCCAATGTTTCATTATGCTCTTTCTTTTGCGATTTTAGCTGAGGTAGCGTACATGACACTTTTTGCTCTCTCACCATAACGCTGCTTGAAACCAGAAAGGCCTTTTTTCATACCTTTTACAATTCGCTCACGTTCTTTCATTTCTGGTTCTGTCATCTTACGCTCATCAATTTCTTCAATTTCTTCTTTTTTCATACCAGGTTCTTTTTGTGGAGCACTTTGAGCTTTACCCTTGACCAATTTACCTTTTGCTTGAACAGCGGCAAATCGTGCAGCCTTATCACTGTGGCCTGGCATTAAACTTGTCATTGGTACTTTACCTTGTGGACCTTCTTCATCAAGTGCGTCTTCTTCCTTCAATGCACCACGAGCTTTGGCACTTTGAAGCATTGCATAACGATCACTATAACCACCAACTCCAGGTTTAATATCTTTAGCAGCCTTCTTTTCACCTGGCGTAGGATTCTTAACGTGTTTCATAGTAGTTTTGGCCTGATGACTCATAGCTTCATCGAATTCTTCCACTTCTTCATTTTTTACAGCTTGCACTGAACCCTTAGCAATGTTTTCATCATTACGGTCTTGGCCTGCGGCTTTTCTTTTGGCTTTCTCTAGTTCTTTTGTAAATTGTTCATTATCAGCTTCCTCTTGGATCACATAAAGAGTTTCATTTAAACCTTTCATGCCACCCTCAGTATACTTTTCGAGCAATTCAGTGAACGATTCATTGACACGAGTAGAACGAACATAATTTTGACGAGAACCATACTTTTTACGAGCAGGTTTATCAGCGGCTTTGGCTAAATCATTTTCTTTTTTATAATCAGTTTGACCATGTTCAACACCCTTGCCACCATAACCATAGGAACCTTGATGCCTGTATACGCCGCCTTTTGCTTCATATTCAAGAATTAAAGCATCAATCATATCTTTCATTTCTTGAAGTTCATCTTCTTCTTTGACCATTTTATAACCAAGTTTTTGTTTGTCCTTAACACCGGCCTTAACAACAACGATTTCTTTACCGGATGTTTTATGACGCATTGTTACAGGTTTTTCTTTGGGCCTTGTTACAGGACCCATTTCGCCAGATTCCTCTAGCCCAGTTTCTTCCTTCATCTTGGCCTTCTTACCTGCACGAAGCATTTCAAAATCTTTGGCCGTCAACTTATCTTTCTCTGGTTCATATACATCCAATTTTTGTTGGTTTGGGTGTAACTTTTCTGCCATGATTTTTGCTGCAACTTCTGCAACATTTTTAAGTGTCTTATCATAGATCGACATTTGTTTCTCCTGAGTTTTTATTTTTATGTTAATTCTTTTATATTAAATGCGAACCAAACATCAAGTTTAGTTGAAGAATCCACTCTTTTCATACACAATGTTACCATATTCGGTGTAGCTCCACCAAACAATGAAATATCCAAATTATCACCGTCAGCATTTTTACCAATTACAATTCCTGAATGTCTTAATATACCGGTATTTGCTGTAAAACTGTTTCCAGTATTAGAACTATATTTGTCTTCATATATTCTATATTCACATTTTGTTCCAACTGAAATCCAATTTGGGATAGAAGCGCCAGAAATCGTTAAATCACCTTCATACCATTCATAAACTATTGTGCTTTGGTTAGCATTATTATTTCCTAGTTGATACTCAAATATTTCAGCTAAGTCTGTTATTGTTGTCGCTGTATTAGAAACTCTAAAACTCATAACTGGTCGCATGTTATCATCCATAGTCCAACCACGATTTGAATGTAATGAATGATTATTAAATGCAAATAAATTACCAGATTCTTCTTCAGTAATTACTGTTATTGTATTTAAAACTTTTACTGGTAAAGGATTTACGGTTGATACAATGTCACCATTGGCATTGTTAGCTAAATACATCACTTCATAAATATTACGATTATTGTTTAAAAAATCGTCAGTTTGTGTACTAAATTGTGTCATTTATTAGCAATTCCAGCGGCGTAGAGCCTTGTTGATTGGGCTATCCGGATCACGAGCATTTTCCGGGTTTGTTAATCGTTTCTTCATACCGCCCATCCGAGAACAAAATGATTTACGGCGTGCTGCTCGTTTACCTGTTGGGTTCTTTTCAGTTACAGCTGTTTGAAGTTTAGAACCCGGATTCTCACGGCGATAAGCATCTACGGCCTTCTGTGAGAGACCATCGGTTTTATCGGCCTTATTTACTTTTTGCCAATCTTCTTCGATTTCAATTTCTTCTTTTACTTTTTTGTATTGTTTCTGCAATACTTTTAGCGCATCAGATTTAACTTTATCAGTTTTAACTGGGATTGCTTTTTTACCTAATGGTAATCCTTCAGCACCACGACTTGAAGAAGGTTGTGATTTATCCATTTCATCAATTTGTTCTACTTCTTCTTTCATGTGACCGTATTTTTTCTTATACCAGTCAGGCATACCATTTTTCTTGCGCCAGTATCTTACGGTTGCTGAATCATTGGCCTGGTCACGATACTTGTTTTCTGCCTGTGTGTTGTGACCTTTCATGGCCTCAGCAGCCTTGTGTGCGTCTTTAGCAATATATTCTAGTTGAGCATCAGTTTTCTTATGATAATCATGGCCCTCTAGTGGGTGTCTCTGTGAAGGGCGACCTTCTGTTATAAATGTTTTAAAGTTTTTCATCCTATTGGCCTTTTTGCTTTGAATGTTGTTAAACTAATTCCCACTTTTTTTAGTTCATCTTCTTTTTTAGCACCAATTGAATTTGCATCTTCACCACCAGCACCAATTGCCTCTTCAAAAGGTTTTTTATTTTGTTTTGTTTTTAAAGATGGTCGCCCAGCATTTTCACCAGAAGCCGACATTGAAAGACCCGGTTCTATGCCCTTGTCGATAGATTCTTTGACTTTGGCTTCCTTCTGCCGTTGCCTGATTTTGGCGAGGGTGATTTTTGTGCCTGCGGCTGGCGCTTCTGTTCCGGCACTGGTGATTCCTTCTCCTCTGGCATATTCTTGACCTGTGGTAAGCTCGGCGTACTCTCTAAGGCGGGCTCTTGTTTCGGTAAAGTAAGTGGGTCCAGCGGATGTGGTTTCTCTGAGTTCGATTTGTTCACCCAAAATATGTCTTTCAGGAATTGTAGAATTCCCATGATAAGTCTCCTCGTTTAGTTGGACAATATAACCATTTTTATATGGTATGACTGTTCCGTTTTTAGTGTGTGCTTCTTTTGTTGCGGCTCTTCGTAACATAAACACACGAATTTTTCCGCTAGAATCTTTTAAATATTTTTTTTCTTCAAACTGTATATAGTTATCGTCTAAATCAATTTCATCAATACGATTACCTAAGAGTAAAATATTAAGTGCGCTTGAATCTGTCAAATCATAAGATTCTGATAATTTACCTTTGCCAAAGTTTGATACATTAATTGGTTTACCTTGGCGTTCTGGATTTGGATCATACTTTCTTTTTGCACGAAAAGCCGCAGCACGTTCTTTTTTAGATAAACTACCAATTTTTTCATTAGATAAACATTTTGGTTTACCCTCACCAGGTTCACGAGCACAAGGACCAATAACTTCACCTTTACTGTTAACTCTTTTCCAACCACCTTTTGGATGAGATGGGTTAAACCATTGACGCAAATCTTCAGAAAATAAATTTTCGAATTCTTCATCAGTATTTTCAAATGATTCTTTCATAGAATTTATAAACTTTCGATAAACGGCAGCTGCAGAATCTTTACCCATAACTCTTGCTCTTTGCTCCATAGCAACAGCTGCTTGTATTTTATGTGCATGTGAACGATCACTTGATTTAATTTTTCTTACACTTTCTTCAGCATCTTCTTTTGTAGCAAATTTCAACCCATGAATCGTACCTCTTGGTTCTTCATCGGTATATAAATCAGAATGTTTATCCGACTTATCTGGTTGCCCAGGTTTTTTAGGTATTCTTGGTTCATTTTCTTCTTTTAATTTTGGCAATTTCGATTTACTCATAAGTGTTTTAAGTTTTTCTTTTTGCCTTGGAGTAATATTTGAACCACTTGAACCAGCCGCTGCAATTGTTCTTATAGCTTCTCTTGCAGCAGGTTCTTGTTGAGCAGATTTACTTACATCGGTCAATTTATCATGTATAACACGATGAGTTACTTTACCATCTTTTCCATATCGGCCAAAACCATAATATTTAAGGCCCATTCTTCGTGCCTCTTCTGCTGCTTTGGATCCTTCATGTGGCGCTACTTCTTTCTTCGTATCAATTTTTTGTACATCGGCTTTCTGTAATTCGCTTGCAATCCATTCTTTTGACACATCATTTTTGGGTGGTTTTGTTACAAATTTTTGTACACTTTTATAAAGATCCAACATTTCTTGTTTCTTTTGTTGTACAATCTCGGGTCTGGCTGTTCTTAAATCTTCCGAGTTATCAAATTCAGTATAATTATCACCAAAAAGTTTAGCGAGTTCTGGCCTGGCAGCCTGCACAGAATCCCACTTTTGTTTACGAATCTTTTCTGGCACTGTACGACCACCACGTTGCCCCCTTTCTACATTTCTTGATGCCGAAACTTCATCACGAGTATTTACCATAATCATTCTTGTTTCATAGCCAATTTGCTCAAGACGTTGTTTAATTCTTGCGATTTTTTCTGGGTCATCACCAGTGCCATTGATAATTACACCATTACGACCAAGAAGAGCTAATCTTTCGCGTAGTTCAGTCATAGATTTAGCTCTACCACGAACAACATCACGAGCTTCTTTCTCACTTTCGGGCATTTTCATATCTAAATTCTTTTTGTCCATGAGATATTCAAAGGCTTTATCCGAATTAATCTCGGTCAACCCATGGCCACTTAATGTATTGTCTAGTACATAATCTTTACCAGACCCTGGACCACCGGCAAGAAAAACGGCCTTGAAAATACTTTTATCATGGACACCCTCTAAAAACATTTCTTCAAAATCAAAATCAATACTCTCTTTAAGACCCATTCCATGTCTTACATCATTAAATAATCCTTTTGCATCCGATTCTGTAGCATGACTTGGAACACCTTTGCGAAATGTTTTAAAATCATTGTTTTTAGCAGCTTCACGCATTTTTGATGCTGACATGCCCTCAGTGCCCTTCGCATCAGGATCTCTTTCACCAGCTGAATGAACCATAATGTTTTTAAAATTATAAAAACCATGAGAACCTTTAACATTATTATATTTGTTCATGATATTTTTATATTCATCGACACGATCAGAACCACCAACAACATGAAGATGAGTATATCCCATTTTGTAAAGTTTTGAAGCTTGAGAAAAAATATTTGGTGACACTTTATCTGAAGCTGAAAAGTTTACGCCAAGAAAGAACTTTTTAGCGTACTGGAGTTTTTGTTGAGCCGAAAGTGGGTTTTTCTTTGAATCTTGCGAATGTGAAACTACAATATATGGCGTTGCACCATACTTTTTCGCTATGGATTTAACAGCTTCAACTAGTTTTTCATGCCCCGTCGTAATTGGATTCATACGACCAAAAGCTAAAACTGCATGTTTTTCTTTTTGTTCAATTAAGAACTCTAGGAATCTCATTTCCGCCTCTACAGCAGTATTGTTATTTGATTCTCTATTTAGTATTTAATTGTTCACGAATATAATCTTCAATTGTTTTGTTTGGTTTCCAATTAAATTCTGTATAAATCTTATTTGTTTTAGCCAATGTTTGACGAGCTTCACCTTGTCTTTGTGGTATAAAACGAACGGTGTCAGAAATCATTTGTGCCAATTTTAAAACCGAATGACTTCTGCCTGTGCCCACATTAAAAATACTGCCATGAAACACGCCATCATAGTTCATCGCACGGACATTAGCTTCAACAACATCATCAACATGTGTAAAATCTCGACTTTGTAGACCATCACCAATAATTGTTAAAGCTTCGCCGTTTCTTTTTTGACGAAGAAAAAGGCCAACAACTGGTGCATATGGGCCTTTTAGTGGTTCTCTGGGACCGTAAACATTAAAATAGCGAAGAATAATTGTTTTTAAACCAAACAAATCATTATACATCTTGCACATCTTCTCACCAGCAACTTTAGCAACAGAATATGGGTTTAAACAATCTTCTCGCATCGTTTCTTCAAGTGGTGGTTGATTTGTTAAGCCGTAGGCGGAAGATGTTGAAGAAAATATAAATTTTTTACATTTAGCTTCACGAGCACATTGCAAAACAACTCCAGTGCCATAGATATTTGTATTAAAACAAAGTAGCGGATTATCAATAGTTGGCTGAATACGAGATTCAGCGGCTAAATGAAAAACATAATCAACGCCTTCAAACAGTGAACGAATGCCTGTATAATCGGCAATATCTACATTATGATAATGAGCCATTTCATTATAATAAAAATTATCATGAACTATGGCACTTTCGTTGTCAATTACAATTACTTCATGGCCAAGTTCAATTAATTTATCAACAATGTGTGAGCCAATAAAACCAGAACCACCTGTTACAATACTTTTCATAATTATTTCCTATTATTATTTTTTATGATATAACCAACTATTTGTCCAGCCAGTATAAATTCCAATATTTTTAACTTCTACTGTTTCTTCCACTGCTTGCCGAACTCCAGGCCATTCTTCATTATCAAAATCATGGCCACCAATATAACCACCAATTTTTACTTTTGGTAACCAAGATAAAATATCTTCTTTGGTTGATTCATAAGTATGATTGCCATCTATAAAAACAAAAAATAAACTGTTATCTTCATATGTTTTTGAAGCTTCCACACTTTTCATTTTTATTGGCATTACAATATGTTTCACTGGCTCTATATTATTAACGAACTGTTCATAAACATCTTCATTTTTTACCATATCTATTAAATATTGCTCATTTGTCCAACCTTCAGCTGTTTCCCAAGAATCTACAGCATCTATTGTCATATTTTTCTGTGATTTAATAATTTCTACGGCAATATATGAAACAGACTTCCCTTTCCATACACCAACCTCAACCATTTTTTCTTTTTGATTGTCGGGCACATTTTTGACGATGAAATCATAAAGTTTTTCATAATCAAAAAAACCATGTATTCTTTCATAAAAATGGATCATTTTTATACTCCAACTAATGTTTTAACTTCTGCACATTTGTTACAATTCCCACATTTATTTCCATATAAACAACTATTAACTAAAGGTTTAATTTCTTCAGGAATTAAATTCCATTGTTGTTTTTTTGGCATAAATTCTAAAGGTATTTGAAATTTGATTTTTGGTTGCAAAACTCTCCAAGCTGTCATACATTTTTCAAGTATGCGGCGTCTTTCTATTGTATGAGTTTTTATTTTGTGGGATTCATCATGATGCATACCCCACCAAACTTCTGAAATATCTCCTCGACTTTCTGCAATTAAGTGGCTAATAAAAATGAACCAATTAATTTGATGCACCCATTTTGTGCCTTTTATTGTTGTTGGAAATTTAAATTCTATTGATTCATTTCCAAAATAATTAACAATTTTTCTGCAATTATCCCAATTAACATCATTTTTTACATAATCTTCTCTAGGACATTCACAAATTAAAATTAAATCTTCTTTTTTAGACATAGTTAAAAGTGCAGTGCTTTCAACTCCACCACTGAATAATATAAGTTTCATTTAAATTATTCAGCTACGATAAATGCATTACCATGTAAATGTGTGTTTGTCCAATTGGCCTTAACATGATAAAATTGATAATCAAAAAATTTAATTTTAAAGCCCGCATTTACAATTGTTGTAAGCCACCATTCTTCCGGTTCACGAATGATATGAGTTACATCCATTTCATACTCACGAATACGAAATCTTTTACCATCACCAAGTGGTACAACAACAAAAAGTTGTTTTGTTCTGGTTCGAAAAGATTCTAAAATCAATGGAACATTTTCTTTCGTGGTGTGTTCAAGCACATCTTTTGCAATAATTAAATCCCAACCACCAGTAATTTGTTCAATGTCATCAACTACACTAACGTATTTTTTCACAGCTTGATGGCAATTTTTTATAGCATAATCAGAAATGTCAACACCATGAGCTTGTTTACCTAAAAGCCTTAATGCATAAACCATAAAACCTTTGGCACATCCATAATCTAATACATTTTCAAATGATATATTATTAATGATTGAAGAGGCCTCACGAATTGTTCTTTCGGGCATCCATCGATAATTTTCATAAGCACTTACACGATTACGAACACCATCTTCAAAATATTTTTCATCAAATAGTTCACGCATAATAATTCCTAAGCAAATTCTGTGTGTTTTAATTCAGTAACAACATCATCAATTAATTCGTTTTGATATGCATATTTACAAAATGAACAATCATGGTGCCTACGAGAAACATCTGGTCCACCAACTTGAGAATTATAAAAATCCAAAATGCCATCGATGTCGCATAGTTTGAATTTATCGTTTACATGATAATTATTCTCTGGTGCAAGTTCGGCCGAAGGACAAACATACACATTACCATCAGTAAAAACACAAGGTTTAACCATGTGCATATAACAATTATCATTACGACGAACACCTTTGAAATTAAAATCAGATAAAAAGGCATGTTTTAGAGGACCATTTTCTGCCTCATGTTTCGCCAAAAGACTACGAATCTTTTCAATATCTTTCATCGTTTCTTGTGGATCTTTGATGGCATTAAAAGCAATACGAGTTGGAATTTTTTTCTCTTCAATCCACTTTAGCATACGAAAAAAGTTTTCTTCTTTATAAAAATTCTTTGAGAGAATTTTCTTTTCTAGATTGGTCCAATTACCAGTTACATTTGGATTTGTAGATGTTTCAAGTGCGCCATCCCAAACATAAGCTGCCGAAATTTCAATTGTATCAATACCATCAAATACCGAGAGGTCATAATCATAACCCTCATCGAAACCATACATACCAAGTCGAACCCAAGAAACCATGTCCCAAACTTTAACACGTTTTAAAATTGATCCATTAGTTACAATACCAATTTTCAAGCCCTTTGAATGAGCATATTTAATTACATCATTGATTTTTGGATGAAGTAGAGGTTCACCACCACCGGTCAATTCCATGCCACTGACACCGAGTTCTACAAATTGGTCGATAGCCTTTTTCATTTGTGCTAGTGTAAGCATTTCTTTTAGATTACGATTTGCAAAACAACAAAAAGAACAAGTCAAATTACAGGGATTGCAGGGTGACATGTGAAACATCACAGGCTTTGGTCGGCCACCATCTTGGATTATTTTAAGACGGTCGAGATGCTTAAGTAGTTTTACATGGTTACTAGTGTATGTGCGGCCTTGTACTTTTTCTTCTACGAGTTTTTGTTTTTTCTTTTTGAGTTTACTGATGTTTACAACTTCCATTTAAATTCCTTTAAAAACTACTTCATATTCACGGTGCGGTTCATTCCAAGGTTTACAGTCCTCATTATATGTATCCTTCATAAACTTCGGATAAATTTCATTGTATATTTGATACATTTCAGAGAAAGCTGCATTTTTATCATAGTAACTTGGTTTTGCTGGATGATACATCGAAACTTCATGTATGATACCAGCTTTAGTTTTAAGTATATTCGGCATAATTAAATCAAAACCCCATCCACTTTTAACTTCATGGTATTTCCAAAAACTTTTAAGTGTCGGTATTAATGATGAATGAACAAATGGACCCATACCTTCAAGCACATTTGTCGTTGTATATTTGACATTTGGTTGTTGATGTAGAATTTGGTGTGTAGAATCAGCGCCAGCAACTGTTGATAACTGAAACAATTTCATACCGGTTTCTTTTGCAATTTCTAAGGCTCGATTCATACTTTTTATATCGGTAACTAAATCATCATCCCAGAAACCGATGTATTCGTATTGCGTGTGATCTAACATTTCTAAAAACTGGCTTGCAATTTGCCATTTCCACCCTTTACCCCATCCTTTGTAGTCATAGGTACCTTGAGGTATTTCAAAATCATTATATTGGTAGGCAAACACTTCATAATTTCTTTCTGGTTTTGTATATCGCCAATGATTTTCTTTATCATAGGTCGGATGAAATTCAAGTGGTATGCCTACAGGGCAAAATATCAAATTAGTCATATTTTCTCTCTATAATTTCTTTCCATTCGGGCACTCGGTCATATTGATGAACAAGCGCAAATGGTTTTCCTGTGCTCGTACACACCAAATCTTTTACCATTATTGGTGCTTTTTCAACTAAATGCTGGCCATATTTGTCTTTCGTCTGATAACCTGTTGTACCAAGTTGTGCAGCATACCCATCTTCACTCATTGCGAAATTGGTGATTTCTTTATACGGTGTCATGTCAAGTAGAACATTTAAGGCTGCTTGATCGGGACCACCGCCGCCAGCTACATGTGCTGGTGCTCCGCCACACGAAAGAAAAATATTTGTCATTAGGTCGAGCATTGTATTAAATTCGCCAGAAATTGTGCCAGCATTGTAGATGAGTTTATTTTTCATTCGTTCATAAATTAATGGACCAAAAGATAATTTCATATTGTTTTTACCCCATGATTCATTTTCATACGTTAATGATTCAGAGGCCACATTAATTTTTTTATCGCCAACATTTTTCTCAAGCCACTCTGATGGGTTACTTTGAAATATTACATCTCTTACATCGGTAGCAATAACATAACGATATTGATCTTTGTTTTCAAGGCGATTGAGAAAAAATGGAATATGTGCAAACCGGTCTAAACAAATATTAAATGACCGTTCGTTAGGATGTTTGTAAAATAAATTACCATTTTCTTTGTTTTGACCAAATGCAAAAATGGTATAATTTCGTTTTGTTAATTCTTCAACTACAGCATATTCAATACTGTAACAAAGCATAACTTTAATACCATCAAAACCACTTCGGTCTAATGAATTGACCCAGTGTTTTATTTTGTCAAAATTATAGTTGGTGATGCATCCAATCACAATGTCTTTCATAATAACTCCAAAAATTAATATTTACTTTTTATATAGGCTTTGAATTTCTTAAGGTTCTGGCCTGGTGTATCTTTCATATATGTCTTTACCAGTTCTGTGGTTCCATCGTTTCCACCACCAGACTTAGGTAAAATATCCGGACTTGTAACAGCCTCACCAAACCCATGTTTAAAAAATTGAATACGGCGCTCTTGTTTGGCCACCCAAGTATCGGGCGGTTTACCTTGGCCCTTGTAATATGCCAATGGCCTCTGTGTTTTTCTAGAAACCAGAGCCCACTTGCCGTTAACTTGTTTTAACATTTTCGTCCTTTTCGTACATTACCGTATTAGCATCACCAAGGGCCCATTTAGGGTTAGTTTCTACACGATACAATTTAGTGCATACTTTGAAATCTGGAAATTTTAATTGTTTTGGATTTGATGCAGCATCTAAAAATATACAACGATTATTTGGCTGTGCTGCATACTGGCCGTTTTCTAATTGTATGAAATTAAATGATTTATGGTCTTCGGGCCATTCTGCATAAGTTGTGTCGATAGTATTTGGATCAGAAAAACCATTATCAACAGTAAACATGTAATCGCCGTTATAAAAATTCTTGTCTTTAGCATAGAATTTACATGACAGATTTTTTAGAAATGATTTTTGTAACACTGTTATTTCATTTGAAAAACAATCCCAAATTTGTAGGGTATCTAATTCTAAGTATGGCTCAAGTTTTTCTGTTCTCGATACAAATGCATTTATTGGAAGTTTATCATAAAGTGCGCCATAATTAGGTAAATATGATTCAATTCTAAATGCCTGGCCACGGATCGATTTAACGGTTACCCAAATACAAGGTTCAAACTCACCATATCCTTTTTCAAAATCATATAAAAATTCACGGCGAATATAACAATGGACTGGTGGAATATTGGCTACTAAAAAACTCATGTTGTTCCTTCATGTTTATCACGAAAATCTTTTATTGCGGCTTTGATCGCATCCTCTGCCAATATGGAGCAGTGTATCTTAACGGGTGGTAGCGCAAGTTCTTCTGCAATTTGAGTATTGCGAATAGTGCAGGCCTCGTCGAGAGTTTTACCTTTGACCCATTCCGTAACGAGCGAACTAGACGCAATCGCTGAACCACATCCATATGTTTTAAATTTAGCATCCGTAATGATACCATCATCATTTACCTGTATTTGTAGTTTCATCACATCACCACAGGCTGGAGCACCAACCATACCTGTGCCAATACGTTTTATTTCTTTAGCAAATGATCCCACATTACGAGGATTTTCATAATGATCTAAAACTTTTTCTGAGTATGCCATATTATGCTGCAAAAGAAGAACCGCAACCACAAGTATTAGTTGCGTTGGGGTTTTTAATAACGAATTGTGCCGAAGTTAAATCTTTCTTATAATCAATTTCTGCACCACTAAGATATGTCATTGAAGCCGCATCAACAAGAACTCTAACACCATCCTGTTCAATAACAAAATCATCATCAGCTTGGTTTTCATCAAATGTAAACCCATATTGAAAACCAGAACAACCACCACCTTGAACAAACACTCTTAGTGCCTCATTGGTATCTTCTTCAATCATAATTTCATGGATTTGTTTAAAAGCTTTTTCGGTAATTTGTATCATATTATTCTCTGGTTAGATTGAGAATTTTTTGTATTTGTGCTTCAATCACAGGTTTACGATTGGGCCATTTAATGACGGCTTGATCGGCAGTTTTAAGTAATTTGTTTAGAAATGGCAATATAATCTTTTCAACTTGTTCTAATCTTTGTTTGTATTCTTCAACTGTTTCATCCTTCTCAGCAATCACTGCCTCATATTCTGATTCATCAAGGGTGCTAAATCCAAAATCATCATCATCAAATTCTGCCATAATTTGTGTTAGGTCATATTTCTTTGTGGCCATTTATTTACTCCATGCCTTAGCAGCATTGAAATTGTTTTTACTGAACTCCATACGGTCAATCAACTTCAATGCACCACCAGAAATTCTATCCACGCAAACAAACCCTTCGGGACCAGTTACCTTAAAACCATCTGGTGTTACAACAAATGTATCAATTGAAGATTTAATTGTTTCTAATTTACGAACAATCATAACTTTTGCATCAACAATTAGATTCATTAGGTCAAATATACTTTTTAGTTGTATAGCATTGCCTCGAAAGAAACGCATGACCTCATTTTTTTCACCGATTCGTTTTTTCTTAGTGTCTTCTTTCTTGGCCGCCAATATTTCTTTATTCAGTTTATCTTCAATCCATTTTATCAGTTGTGTAGTGTGTTGTTGGGTATTCTTAATTGGTTCACCAGAACGAACTTTGGTATTATTGAATGTTTTGATATAAAGGTTAAAAGTTTCGTTAGTTGATATGCGATTAAGTACCGATGAATTAATAGACTGAAACACTCGGCCGGCATTGGAAAGAACATCAGATAATTTCTTTGTTTCTTGTTCAGTAAATGTTGCTGTACCTGAAGCATCAACAAAAGAAGCATCACGAAACCATACATCTTTGGTTGGCGTGAGATGTCCAATATCAATGTTAAATGAGGCCTTAAGGGTTTTCATTGAACGGCCATTGTATGTGGTATGAAAAACAATACCAAGTTGTGCAGCCATCATCTTTTGTGCCATAACAGAATCAGAAGGTACGGCATAAACAATCGTATTTGGTTGAAAGGTAGCATAGGATTGACCGTCGATTGTTTGTTTCTTTATATCACCTTTTGTAAACATCATGTCACCTTGAATGATACCTTTGATGCCTAGTTTTGGTAAATATGCAAGTGCTATCTTCAGCTTATCATTGAGGCCTTCACCAGGATGGTTCTTATCAATATCAGCGTCGGTATAATTTAGTTTACCCTCTTTATTGAATACTGATTTGGTGCCAACGAAGAATTTACCATTGTCTGGATTAATACCACAAATCACAGCGGGTGAATTATGAATTAACCCCCAAACTTCTCCGAGTTTCACAAAGAAATTTTCTGTTTCTGTAGATAAATCATATTGTTTATATTTTTCACTTAATCTATTTACTTTTAAAACCTTCATTTATAAAAACCTTTCTTATTTTTTCCACGATTGGTAGAAAAGATTCCTCTAAAGTTTGTCCTTTTACAGCATTTACATAACGCAAAACAAAAATAATATTGTCAATACTAGAAGCTTTTTCCACATCAATATTATTTAAATAACAATGTAAAACTGGCACTTTATGATCCACACTTCTTTTTCTAGGATCATTTGGATTCACAGGACCCTCTTCATCGGCAAATAAAATTTTTGTATAATAACAATATTTTGGATATGTTTTAAAAAACTTTTTTATATTTTTTTCAGTTTCTTTTTCCACTAAAAGTCTATATTTTTTATAGTCATCGGTTAAAAAACTTATTTTTTTATATGGTATTTTGTTTTGACTTCTGTAACCACCGTTTTTCGTTTGTCCCCAATTAATAACGCCATATTTTTCCATCATTAATTTTTCATGATTTTCAACTTTTTTCTTTAAATAATTTTTACCGTTTAATCCCTCATAAACATTAACATCTTTTAATATTTTTTCAACTCTTTTTCGCCCTATTCCTTTCGGACACTTTTCCATAACTTTAGAAACAGAATATTCTTGTTTATAAGTTTCTATAATTAGGTTCCTAATTTCTTCCGTAATTACATTAATTTTCATATTTTTCTCCTTTATTTTATTTATAAAAAAAGAAAAATTGAGATGAATACCGTCTAATTTTATAGTTCGGTTATATCATCACCCACATTCAATTTTACAGCTTCAATCCAACCTCTATTCGTTGTATGTATTTTATGATCTTCTGTTACAAATATGCTACTTCCATTTTCTACTTCTATTTCAACCCACGATTTATTTCCATCGTTACAATAAGTATTTAAAACAGAAACCATTTTATCAATCGGTATTTCTGATTTTAAATCTTTAGCCATAATTTTAACATTTTCTAAAGATAGAAATTTTTCATGTAATTCTTTTATTGTCATTTCACCATAGTTTGTTTTTAAAATAGTATCTTCTCTAATACAACCGTCCCATTTTGTGGTAACATTTGTTTTTGATTGTGCATGGCCGGCCAACATGTCACGAAGCGAACGAAGAAAATTAATAGCTTCACGAGCACCATTTGTACCACGATTAAGCACATTATCTTCTAAATGTTCTAAATGTAAATTAGCACCCTCTTTTGCTTCGTTTAAAAATTCTTTGAAGTACATTAGGATATCTTTACAAAAAAGGAACTTTGATCTATGTTTGAAGCTGCATATCTTAAAAATTCAGTTGCAATTTTGTTTCTAGTTTGAGCGTTTGCACTTAAAAATATATCAATAAATTTCATGTTGATATATTTAGAGAAGAGATAACCAGCCGATTCCTTTTGTTTCTTGTTAGCATTAATCACAAAATCTTCATAAGGTAAAATTTTACCATCAAAATGTTTTTTATAGAGCTCGTAAAATTCTGGAAAAAAATCTTTAGACTTTGTGAAATCTATGACTTCTTTTTCTTCTTTATTGAAAACACCACGACCAGTATACTTTTTCAAAAAGAAGTTCACATTACCTCCACCAATTTTACCACCTGCAGCAGTGGCACCCTTTATCTCGCCTTGCCAGCCAGCAGAACCTGATGTGGCTCTAAACTGAATTTCTTTTTCACCAACTTTCATGTACAAATCAATTGAATTAAAAAATGGAGGTAAAGGACCTCGTTCCGATGCCGACGAAACACGGAAACCACCATAATTATAATCTTTAGTTTGTTTCGTACTTAGAGCATTATACTCTTCAATATGTGCCGTAGCTCCAACCTTCTTCAATGAAACACCTATTAGTTTTTTAGCACGAGCTAAATCATAAATGTCTTTATTTAAATTTGACCAAGAATCACTACTAATTGATGGAACTTGTTTCAATGTTGTCATCCATATATCGCCTGGGTTCCATTTATCGTCAGAGAATGAGCCTGGTGCTTGCGGATTATCAGACTTCTTATCAGCATCATAAACAATTTTCTTACTAGCATAAATCTCATCCATAAACTTAGAACCACGATGAAAATACACAGGTGAACCCATCATCTTATAATTTCTATATAAAATATTCGCCGATTTAACATAAGACTGTACCCATTCGGCGGGTGATCTTTCAATGATAGCATCAAGGCTGTCAGAAAGATAACAATATTTTAAAGCCTCTTGTAATCCTTCCATTGTTAAATTTTCCCATTTTATTTCACGCCTCATTACATTATAAACTAATGAACAAACTAGAGCTTGGCCACATTCTACAATCGCAGTAACATCAGCACCAGCACCAGAACCACCTCCACCAAAATCTGGATCTTTCTTTATTTCTTTTAGAGATATTTTACGAGAACCAACATATAGTGTGTAATTAGATTCATCCCATTTTGTACCTTGAACTTTTTGACCGTTATTTAAAGTAAAAGGTTTTCCATCCTCTATTTTAAGTTTGAAAATTTGTGTTCTTGGAACTCCTTTATACGGTCCTTTACCTGCTTCTTTCTTTAAGTCTGCTGGGGTCATCTGATACTCCATTGTTTTGGAGTATTTATATTACCTTAATTACCGAATAATGTCAAGCTCTTTTTCACCAGTCCAAACTTCTATTTCTGTTCGGAGTCTATTCTCAGCCTTTAGATTTTCAAAACGATTTGTAGCCTTTTTCTTCCACCAGTTAATAATGTTGTCGAGGCGAAACTTATCATAATTCTCCTTGTCTGGCACCAACTTATCTGCGCGGCCCATCACCACATCTGTAAAGTTGGAGAAGCCGTAGTTTGAATAATAATATCGTTTCTTTTCAGTCAAAGACAATGCGTTTTGAATCGTTGTTATAAATTTGCCGTATTCTGGTTCACCTTTTAGAGCCACTTTGGTCATACTGATAATTTTATTTGAAATTTTAAGTTTACGACTAGAGGCTTCAGGTGGCACAATAACACCAACAGCATTTTCAACATAGTCTTTGAGTTCTTCATAAGGTTTACCGTGCATCATTGGCAGAAAATCGGAGTCGGTAAGACCACTAAACCTCAAAAAGGGCTTCATACCGTCATATTGCGATGAAGATTTCGATGTACCATAGAGACTGGTTGTTTCAAACATACAAGTATTCATATCATACTTCTTGTTCAACTGCTCACGAACCCAATGAGAGCAACAAATGGCCGCCAATAATTTACCACCAAGATAATTATAACCAAATGGCTGCGATGGCACAATTACGAAACCCATGATAGTTGTTTGATTGAAGGCTCTGGCTGATTCTTTTGTTTGTGTAAATACTCCACCAAGAAGTTCATTTCGTGGTTTCATGTTGATAACTGGTGAACCAAGGCGAATAAAACCAACCCATTTATTTGTGTTCTTTTCGAGAACAGCCAAACGAAAACACCGGCCTGGAATACTGGTCATATTTGAATGAGAAGAAATCATATTTAAATAAATGTCCCAACTGTCCTGAGGCAATTCGACCAACTCCAAATTCATGTCGTTTGGGTGCATGGTAAAATCAGAAAATAAATCTTCTTCGGGTCCCATCCCAGGTAGAGTAGTCGGCCTTGAAGATAATGAATTTAGTTTCTGGTCACGAATGTAATCATCAATACGGCCAAATCGGTCAAAATAATTAGAAAAGGCTTCAGCGCAATGAAGCGCCTGTTCTTTATTCAGTTTCATACTTTAAAGCCTTCAAACTTACGATTGAATTTACTTTCACGGTTTCCAAAAGTATTTAGCGGCGGATCATCTTGGCCAGAATCTACAATACCAGTTTGTGCCAATTGTTCAACATCATACAACTTCATCTTCGAACGATCAACGCCGATTACAAACCTTTTATTAAAATTTGGATCAGCATATCGATTCTTTAATTGTTTGACCATGATTTGATTTAATTGTTCTAATTCTTCTGTTGAAATTAGAGCAAACATAAAATCAGCGGTTGCAGGCAGACCAAAAGATTCGGAAGTATCTTCAAGACCAATGTCAGTGTTTGTATAGCCCGACCTTGTTGTTTGTGTCGCTGAAACAATAGGTAAATTAAATTCAACAGCAAGACCACGGAGTTCTTCTGCAATCGCCTTGATATAAGAATAAGAATTAACATTGGCACCAGGTTTAATGCGAGCCGAAGAACAGATATTCAGATAATCAATAAAGATAATTTGCGGCACGAAATTCTTTTTAAGGTGCAATTCATTTAGCAACGAACGAAAGTGTAGTGCATTGGCTGCCGCCGTTGGATATTCTTTGATGATAAGTTTGCCTTGTGTTTTATTTCGCAATGATTGAAACTTACGATCATACTCCAATTTTGTCATAGAATGTAGATCGTTCATTGATACATTTAAAAGATTGGCATCAATACGCTCGGCGATTCTTTCTTCGGCCATCTCAAGTGTAATATAAAGAACATTCAAGCCCTGAGATAAACAAGATGCAGCCACATGACACATAAACATTGATTTGCCAACGCCGGTCCCAGCAAGACAAATATTGAGTGTTTTATTTGGTAGACCACCTTTGGTGATTGTATTAAAAAGGTCTAAATCAAATGATATTCTAGTTTCTTGTCGGTGGTAAAATTCGAAACGGGAATCGTAGTCATTAATATAATCGTGGCCAATATGAGAATCAAAAGAAACACCAAGCGCATTTGATAATAACTTAGGGATTTCACCCTTGTCCTTGTTTGTGTTTTTAGAATCAAGTATTGTTACCGATTCCATAATGGCATTATAAATCGCCTTGTCTTGGCAAAACTTTTCGGTTTGTTCAATTAACCACTGTAACTCTGTAGGCTCGCTTTTGTTTTGATTTATTTCATCAAGTAAATTTAAAGTATTTTTTAATTCTTGATCGGTAAGTTTTTTTGAGTTATTTAATTCAATAACAAGAGATTCATAAGTTGGCAATGTTTTATATTTATTGACAAATTGTGAAACAAAGTTAAAAAGTGTTTTATCTTTGTTGTCGGCGAAATATTCTGATTGAATAAATGGCAATACTTTACGAGTAAATTCCTCATTGAATATTAAATTTTTTAGAATACTGGTCTCTAGTCTCATCTTCTATTTTAGCCATTAAAATTTGGGTCAACAGGTCACCCATTATTGTATGAAATTTTTCGTTAGAATTCAAGTCATCTATGTCATGTTCACCTGGATGAACCACAGTATAACCGAATTTCAAACGAGCAATTTCACCTTCTTCAGTAACACTGGCTTTATCATAATGATAAATAACACCGCGAAACTCCGACATTAACAATTCAATACCTGTTACGTCAGTGTTATTGAAGTTTATATAGTGAAAGTCTTTGTTTTCTTCAAGCATCCTCGGCTTCTTCCACCACCCCAGTTTGTCCCATAATATTGCCATAAGTGATTTCATATTTCTTCCTTACAAACTCTTGGAAAGAATAACTGGTCAAAATATCAGACCAAAAATCGGCAGTTTGTGTATCATTATAACGAACTTTTCCACCAATTTCGGCAGTTTCTTGATTTACTTTTGCATACCAACCATTTGATGGTTTGACCACATGCCCGGATTCAAGTGCAATGTCAAGTAAACCAGACCACTTGTTAATCCCACCATCAAAAGATACATTAACAGGTATTTTAGATTTTTCTTTGACATATCTTGATTTCTCCACATTGATAATAAAGTTGTAACCAACAATTTCAGTGCCATCTTTTTCTTGTTGACGGCCAAGAATATAAATATTGTCGGCTGAATAATACGAACCAGTGCCGCCACCTACAATATCTTTTGGAAACATGCCGATTTCTTTGTAAGTATGATTGACAACGACCATTGGAATATCTTTCATTGTAAGGTGTGGTGTCACCATACGAAACAAACTTTTCACCTGTTTTGCACGGCTCATGTCAGCGACCGATTTACCTTCAAGCGCATCTTCAACTTCTTTTTTGGATGCTAAGTTCCCTATAGAATCTAGAACAATCACTAGCTTATCCCCACGAGAAATTTCCTGAAGTTGTTGCATAATATCAAATTTTAATTGTTCAATGTCAGTCAATGGTGTGTGAATGACACGGTCCATATCAATATTAAATGTTTCAAAATATTTAATTGGTGTGCCGAATTCTGAATCATAAAACAAAAGGGCAGCCTCAGGGTATTTGTCCATGTAGGCTTTAGCCATCAATAAACTAAATGCTGTTTTAAAGTGTTTTGATGGACCTGCCCACATTGTCAAGCCAGGTGTAAAACCGCCATCGAGGCGACCAGAAAAGGCAACATTAATCATTGGCACAAATGTACTAATTACATCTTTCTCATTAAAAAACTTTGACTTAGAAAGAATGGCCGTTTCTTTAATGGTTGAATTCTTTTTCAGTTTTTCAAGTATGCCCATTCGTTTCTCCGTTAAACAAAAAATGCTTCGAGGCTGTTCTGTCGTTCTACTTGCCAACCAATACAATCTAAAATAATTTCCATAGGCTCAATAAATGTTTTTTCAAATTGTGTTTCATAATCAATATATTCTTGTAAGCCAAATTCTTTTGGCAGCCTTGCAGGAAATGAAACAACTGTATCTTTAAATGGGTTTGGTGTTTTCAGATAAGTAAATTTAAGTTTTTCACCTTCTTGTATCAGTGGATACTTCTTTGTTAATTTCTTTTCGATGAGAAAATGGTTGTAGAGAATGGCACCCTTTACATGAATTGGTGTTCCCTTTTTATATAGACTGGCTGAATCCGAATACTCACGGATGCCATTGACGCCACGAGGAAAAGAAATGTCTTCTACAGGTAGTTTCTTGAATTCTTGTTTCAAATTTGCAATAAACTCTTGAACCGTGGCCTCATCGGCATTGATTATCAGTGAAATGGTTTCTTTCATTTTCTCCCGAATGATGGCCGGAGTTGATGATTTAACCACCTCAAGACCCATAATTTTCATATCAGGCTCATCATATTGGACGCCTTCGTTATTGAACACATTGAGAATATAGCGTTTTTTGGCCGTCCAGAGCCCTTTATTGGACAAACCTTCACGCTTCATTCTCATTTTTTGGTCATAGGCATGAACATACGAAGCAAGTTCCTGATAACTCTCATTAATATAAGGTTGTATCTTATCTTCGCAGACACGATCCATGAAGGCGATAACTTTAGTAACTTCTTTCTCGCCTGCATACACCTTATCAACGAGGTCACCAAGGCGCAAATAAATCGAATCTGTGTCCGAAGCAATAACATAATCTACATCAGCAGTCTTTAATAGTTTATTCATGTATATATTGATTTTATTTTCAATCCAACGAATAGACAGTTGACCAGCCAATGTTACACCAAGTGCCATTCTAAGATCATAGAATCGGAAATACTGTGAGCCTAGGGCACCATAGGCAGAATTTAATGCCACCTTCTTTGCGAGTTGTAGATTATTGTATCGTGCAACCAGTTTACCAATTTCTTCTTTTTTCTTTGGGTTTTTTTCGTCAACATATTCTTGTTTACACTTCAACATTAACTTCTTAAACTTCTTCCGATCTTCATACATTTCTTCAAGCATCTTTGGCAGAAAACCTTGGAAGTCAGTACGAAAGAATTGGCCATTTGGAGTAACAGTTACATTTTTTATAGCGTTAGTTTTTACTTTTTGGCCAAGGAGATTTTCCACTGATATCCCATCCATAACCAATTGTCTCATTTCATCGGTATAGTCGCTTGTTTCCACCAGCGTTTCAGGTGATATGTTGTACATCATCATCAGGTGTGGGTACAGACTATCAAGATCAAATGAGGCCACCCAATCGTGCATACCAATCTGAGGGTCTTTTACATAGGCACCCTCAAATGCTGAATCTTTCTTTTGAATTTCTTTTGGCGGGACAACAACATTTTTCTCCAAGAGATACGAATAGATGAGCGAATCCCACATACGAGTTTGAGCAAATACGTCTTCATAGTTGGTCTTTGTGTCGTAGGCTAGAGTTAGTGCTAGTTCAATTAGCTTTAGTTTGTCTTCAAGTTTGATGACAAGTTCTACATCTTTAATATTGTATTCAATAAATTTTTGATAATTAAGTCTATACAATTGATGGAGGTTGTCATACTCATCATAAGAAATTTTTGATTCATTTAGTTCAACACTGGTAATATGATTCAACGAGTATGATTCTTGTGACTTACCAGCAGGAGCATACCATCGGTACAATTCAATGTAATCAAGTGCAGCAATACCAGTCATATTGTACACTCTTTTTTGTTGGCCTTTATGTACGAAACTTCTTTCCCATACGTTATTCCATGGTGAAAGTTTCTTTGTCTCATCTTCACCAAGAATACGATTGAAGCGGTTTACCAAGTATGGAATATCAAAGTAATCAATATTCCAACCAGAAACCACATCGGGGTAATTTGCTTGCCAATCTTTTAAAAAAGTTTTACAAAGTGTCCACTCATCTTTACATTGTATATAATTTTCATCACCTTGTTTCTTATATTCACCACAACCATATACTGTGATATCTCCATTTAGTTGGCGCACGGCAATGGCTGTGATTGGTTCTGTGGCCTTATATGGATCAGGAAAACCATTCTCTGAACCAACCTCAATATCAATGATAACAATTGAAAGTTGAGTGATGTCCCAATCTATAGGTCCTCGGTGTTCATCAGCAATAAAGGCATACTCAAAACGGTCATTGCCATATATCTTAAAGTTTTGAACCTCTTCATAGCGTTTAACAAAATCACGAGCATCCCGAATCGTATCAAACTTCTTTAATTCAAGATTCTCACCAAATAAGGTTTTCCATCCTGTATTTTTATTAGAAGGCAAAAACAAAATCGGCGAGTATTCAATTTTCTTTTGAATTCGCCGACCGTTTAAGACACCTCTATACAGGACATTGTTGCCTTGTACTGAAATGTTTGTATAGTAGTTCATCCTTGGATTATATCAAACCCTTGGCATGGCTGAGGCAATTTGTATATTACTGAAGATTTGCCGGTAATTGTCCTGTAGTTCTTGTAGAGGTGTTGAAATCATTAGTACATCACTCATTGAAATCTTGAAGCCTGTTTTAAACTCTTCGGCATATTCAACAAATGGTACAAACATCACACCAGAACCTTCTTTGGTTGGTTGTAAGGCTACTTGAAGTGGTTCTTTAACCAACACATACGATTGGTCAAAAGGCAGTTCAACCTTAGCAATCAGTGTGTGATTTGTTTTAAGTGTTACAAGTTTGACATCCATTATACATTCACCTTTGTACTTTCGGGAAAAACAGCCAGTGTTACCCAGCGTTTAGGAAACAACATTTCACGCCCTTCAAAATCACGCATGTTGTAATTAGGGTCAGGAACTAAGCCAATCAGTTCGACCATTCTGTCATATTCTCGCAAAACTAAATCATATTTCTCAGACCTTGGAAGTTTTTGTTCGATTGCTATTTTTTTAGCTAATTCACGAATATTCATATAGTTCCTTTTTAAACAAATTGACTAAAATTGGGAGGTTGCCATCCTTCGGGTTTTAAAACTTTACCATCTTCACGTTTTAAAACTTTTCGTGTTTCTGGATCAATTTTTCTTAAATTACTTAGAGCACCTTCATCCCAAATTTTATCAACATTCCAACCTCTTGAAATCATATATCCAATTACAACCCACATGAGGTCGAAACAAGCATCAGCAATTTCAGGGTCATCATTACGGTTTTTAGCAGTAAGTAGTTCACTAAATTCTTCACCAATTAATTTCATATAAAGAGAAGATTGGTCTAGATTATAATCTGTTGTTGATTGATCTGCGGCTTCCATAAAAATTTGTACATCTTTAAACACAGATTTCATAATGATTTCCTTTTCTTATTTTAAATGTAAATCAATAATTGTCAAGTTTACGCAAAATAATTGTGTCTTCTTCTAAAGAACAATCCAGAACATCGCCTTCTTTCCATTCCATTTCTTTCATAAGTTCAATTGGTATTTCAATCATTGCATCACCGTTTTCTAAAATCTCTAGAACTTCGCTAGTGTATACTTTATCAGACATTTTTTACCTCGATGCCACATTTAGTTAGAAAATCAACACCATCGGTGCTGCGATAGGTGTTACGATAAAAAACAGACTTGATGCCACTTTGATAAATTAACTTTGCACATTCAAGGCATGGTGCGTGAGTAATAAACATTATAGCGCCATCACCAGATTCTGTGGATTTAGCTAACTTAGCGATTGCGTTTGTTTCAGCGTGCAATACCTCTGGCTTTGTTATCGTTGTGATATGAAATCCATCTTCTTCATATTTTTCATCTTCACACTCATTTGTCCATCCAGTCGGCATACCATTATAACCAATTGAAATGATTCTATCATCTTTTACAACAATAGCACCGACATGAAGACGGCGTGCTGAAGATAACTCAGCAAAAGTTTCAGCTACCTTCATATAGGGTTCGATAAATTTTTGTTTCATTTTTGATATTTTTTTCTGATTACATCAAAAAATTCTTTGGTACCGAAATAATTCCAACCTGAAGAAACTTGGTATTTTATATTTTCAAATTTTTTGCTTACTAGAGCATTAAAAGCCCATGTTAAAACTTCAGAATCTAGTTTTCGGCCTGCTTCAAAAATTTCTAAAAATTTAATACCATTTATTTCCCATTCTTTTAAAATAGCACCGCATGTATTGGGTTTCATCCACTCTGGCACACGTTTGTCAATTAACCATTGGCAAGAAAATTCTTCACAACTTTTGGGCCGATCATTATAAATTGTACAACCATTTCCACAAGAAACGAATTGGCACTTATTACCTGGCCACATTTCATAGCCATGTGCAACATTTGTTATCCATCCTTCACAACAAAGTGTACAATCACCACATTTTCTATCATCACTGACAATTGAAATAGTTTTCATAAGAATCTATTCTATAATAAAAACAAGGGAGGGTCAAGCCCTCCCACCCACTTATGCCGTTTTGGTCTCTTGTAAAAGTTGTGGCTTGAATGCCTCAAGATTATTACCAATTTCAACTTTGCGCGGTTTCTTGTGATCTGGAATAATATTTTCTAGACCAATACGAAGAATGCCATCTTTAAATTCGGCACCACAAACTTCAATTGTATCAGCAACAGTAAAAGTTTTGGTAAAAGAACGTGTGCCAATACCACGATGTACATATTGAGAATTATTTACCTGTTCTTTTTTTTCACCTTTTACGGTCAAGCTGCCATCTTCAATTGTAATATCAATTTCGTCTTTGGCAAAACCAGCGACAGCCATTTCGATGATATAACGATTGTCATCTAGACGAAGAATATTATGTGGTGGAAAGTTGGAAGCCTTGGCTTGAGGGTCATCTTTAAGCAATCGCTCAACATCATTAAAAAAGCGTTCAAAACCAAGGGTTGTGTAGTGAAGCGGACGTAATACATAAGTCATAGTTTTCTCCTTAAATAAGCAAGTTTAAAATAGCCAACCCATTAGGCATTGGCTATTCTTTATTTAGTATTTGATAAGCATTTCTGTTGACCAAATACTTTCTTTTTGGGTTTTCTTCCTTAAAAACTTTGATGAATTCTAGACCATCTTTTTCTTGGTAATCATCATAATTTTCAGTGTATATAATTTCATTTGTATATAAATTTTTTAATTTCACAATTACGGGTTTCATTTTCAATACTCAACTTTCTTTTTTCCTATTGTATATTTACTTACAAGTTCCCAATCATCTTTTTCTTTATATGAAATGATTTTAATTTGATGTAGAGGTGCCAAATTTCCTTCAATTTTCTCCTTTTCATCTTTAAGTATTTTCAATAATCCCCATTCTTCAAGCAAATTAGTAATAGCATTTCTTCGTTGTATATCATTGTCTGTAATTGTAGATGGTTTTCCATCTAAAGAAAATAATTCTTTAAAATGTAAAATTACATAACGGCCTTGTTTATGAAGTATGTGGCAAGATTGGTATAACACTTTTTCTTTACGAGACGAAACACCAATTCTTGTCAGTGTTTCTCTTACTTTTAAAAATGCATCCTCATTTTCAAGTGTTATTTCAACTCCAACTCCTTTAAATATATCAGACATATCATTTCCTTAATCCACCTATTTCGGTTTTTTCTTTTAATTCTTGGATTTGTTTTTCACTGAGTAGAGGCAAAACTTCAAGAGCTCTAATGTTGGAATAGTTAAAATATTTTTTGATACATTCCAAATCTTCACTCTTTTCAGATTTAACCCACTTAGCAAAAGGCCTTTTACGAGACCTGATTGTATTTATTAGGAATGAATTTTGTAACTTTTTATCGACAAAATGCCTTCGATTCATCTCATTAGTAAACAAAACACAATCGAAATGATAAGAAAGTGACCTGTTTACGATGAAGGGGTTGTATTCTTTTTCAGTTTGAGCATCAACAATCAAATCCTTTTTACCATAGAGAATCTGATTTACATAGTCAAAAGGGTTACTCATACAAATCCCATCTTTCTTTTCTGTTTTGAGTTTGAATTCTTTTGTGTATGAAAGATTTCAGCCAAAGAATAAGTCTCAGAAGGTGATTTAGAATTAAAAGGTATACCAAGTTTTCCACTGACAATCTTAGCTTGTTCTTCGTTATAATTCTCAAAATTTAAAATATCAAAGCAACGACCGGGACGAATTAGAGCATCATCAACATCATTAACCGATGGCAGATTGGTTGAAAAGATGAGTTTCTTACGTTTCATTGAAATAAGGCCATCGCCCACATTTAGAAAGCGATGCATCATTGTATTGCCATCGGCCCTTGGTTTGAGGAAACTATCAGCATCTTCAATGACCATTACGCCAACATCATCCTCAATAAAACGAGCAAAGATATAATCACGCTCTAGGATCTTATCGTCATAGGTAACAATGGCGTTCATAGCAGAATGATAAAGCAAACCACGAATGAATGTGGTTTTACCTGTGCCTGGTGGACCAATCAAAAGAAGAATCGATGCTGATGATTCTAAAAAACGATTATAGTATTCTTCGATTGATTCACTCCCAAGAAAAGGGTACATCTCAGAAATTGGAAGCTTTTCTGATGATAATGGAATATTTACGGATTCACCATCTGAACCATAAACCCATTCAATATAACATGCAGCAATTTCAAAATCCTCGGTCAATTGGCCATACATTTTTTCGGTAAATTGTTTAGAGCCATAAATTTTGACTTCAACAAGATTGGAATTGACAGTGTAATCAACGAAATCATTTGTTTCATTATTGATAATCATACCAGTTTGATGGCCAAATTCAACCAATTGATTGAATTCATCATCTAATTTATAACGGACATATTCATGCCATTCCTTAGGATTACAAACCAAACTTTCTTTAAGACAAATTGTTGTAAATCTTAATTCAACACGCTTTGATAAACATTTAGAAATCACATGGTCATTCAAAGATGATGCACTTAAAAAATACTCTGTTTGTGATTTATCTTCCATTGATGCACCCATTTCATATTTCCTATCGTCAATTTTTCGTATTTTTCTTTTATTTCGGCTACGAGCTACATGATATTTGGTACTTTTTTTAAATGAATTAGAACGTTTTAGTCTAAGAAGATTAAATAAATCATTCACGAAGATTTTCCCAATAAGAAGTTGATTCCAATTCAACAGTTAAATGTGAATCAAGTTCATCATTTTCAATCAAATTCAGAATTTCATCACACTCTTCGTTCGATAAATCTTTTGGTTCCAAGTTTAAAGCTGAATAAATTGTGCCTATACCAATTTTAAGTTCTCTCGCCGCATCTCTAATTGAAAATCCATTTTTTCGCATTTGATGCACATTGTATATCATTTCATCATTCAATTTACTAGGTCTTCCAAGCTTGATGCCTTTTTGTCTAGATTTTTCTATACCTGCTTTAATCATATCGGATTGTTTTGCTTTTGTGAATTTAACTATACCGTGCAACATATTGTGATGAAATTCACAAACCGTAACCGTCGCATCATCTGATATATAACCTTGATCTAAAAGATAAGCCCATATCTCAAAAATATCACATTCTTTTAATTTCTTATTTGAGTCATATTTCTTACTGTTTCTTTTTGCCGTAGAGTATACAACAGGATGAATATGATGTTGGTGTAAACCTTCTTTAGTACCACAAATAGCACAAAAATCTAATTTCATACAAACTCACAATTCCCCATCAATTCAACAAGACAAGCAACAAGATTAATTTCACCATCAGCAACAAAGGCCTGTTTGTATTGATAGTCAGCAAGAATCAATACGGCCTGTGGAATTGATTGTGGTTTTAATACGTCATATAGTGCGTCATAAATCTGCCGAAACACCACATTTGCATCATAATCTCCTGAGGCCACCCACTTACGAAGAGAGCCAAAATCTTTCTCTTTCATATGCTTTACTATTTCAGAAATAGAAACATTAGCAATTTGAGCAAGAACACCAGAATCGATTTTACCAAACTGCGAATAACGCTGCAGTTCGTTAATTACACGACGAAAATCTGGAAAATGTTTCTTAATTAATTCAGCAACTACTTTGTCCTCAAAGTCGACCGATTCACTTCGTAAAATTTCTTTGATTCGTATGAAGAATTCTTTGGCCATTTTAGCCTTATCACCGTTTTTAAGAGTGAAATCGACAACCGCACACCGAGAATGTAAAGGCTCAATGATACGATTCTTATAGTTACAAGTAAATATGAAAGAGCAGTTTGAAGCAAATTCTTCAATTGCGTTCCTTAAGGCGGGTTGTGTGGAGTTTGGGTTTAAATAGTCGGCTTCATCAATGATGATGACTTTACGGCCACCAGCCAAAGACATTGACGAAGCATAATTTTTGATTTTTACACGGAAAGTATCAATACCAGATTCGTCAGAACCATTGATTACCAGATAATCGCATCCCACTTCGTTGCACATGGCCTTGGCCACTGTGGTCTTGCCTACTCCAGGACCACCAGCAAGAAGAAGATTTGGAATACTTTTTTGATTGACATATTCCTGAAATGGTTTTTTCAGACGCTCTGGTAGGATACAGTCCCGAATTGTTTGGGGCCTGTGTGTTTCCACCCAAAGAAGTTGACTCATAATAAAAATTCCTCACAATAAACATCTCAAGATTTAACTGGTTTTTTAACCATTTTTTCAATTGTAACTTTAAGAGTGTCAGTGACGATAACATACGCATCATCCAAAAACATGATTTTTGTTAAGTTTCTAAAATCTCTAACCATCTTTACACAATCTGGATTTATATAAACTTCATTTCCAGTTTCAGCATCAGTAAATAAAATCATAATTAAGCCTTTTGAAATGTTGAGCCAATTTCTGTGGTAATCCAATATTCAATAGATGTTTTTTTGTTCTTAAAATGAGAAACGCCTTTTGAAGAAATTTTCACCTCATATGGACCAAGTAATACTTTAGAAAAATTTTCAGTTTTAAAAACCATCTTGTATTTGTTACCAGAGCCTTCAACTTCTAATTCAAGCGATTCGGTATGAGCTGAATCATTTGTTACATCTAATGTATTCAGTGTGACTTTTATACCATCAGATTCAACAGAAATTTGTGGGCTGCCAAGAACATTTGCAGCGTCAAGAATCCATCTAAAGTCTTCAGCACTTAAATCAAATTGAATTTCTGGATTAGCAATCTGAAGTGTTTTTTCTGGAGGTACAACAAGCATTGTAGCATCACAAGAACGATACTTAATTTTACTACGGCCTTTAAGGCCAGAGATTACAACATTCTTAGAATCAAACTCAAGATTCAAATCATCTTTATGCAGAGAAACCACAGAAAGAAATTCATTTAAGTCGTAGATACCAAAGTCGGCAGGAATTTCATCAGGAATTGTAGCTTGTGCCAAAATATTTTTATGTGAAGAAACGGTTTTAATTGTTTTGCCTTTCTTCAAAAAAATACCAGAATTAATACTGCCAAAGTTTTTTAGAACACCAATTGTTTCATTTGAAAGTTTCATTACGATCACCTTTTTTCATATCATGATTATATAAAGCCCTGTACTTATATGTTATGTTTTTCATAACTTTCCTGCATAATTGGCCACCGCCGGCATATCTCCAGTAAATGCATAACTTCCGACATGTTGCGTTTTCATCCAAGGGCATAAGAAAATTTGACCGCCGATCTTACGCCACATTTGGCAGAACATGTAATCTTCACTTAGGTAACGATCTGTCCCACCGTCTGTAATGGAACCCTTGGCGTCAATCACTGTATCGAAATATGCATGAATGTATCTAGAACCATCAAAGTTCGCTTGACCAACATGATCTGGTTTGTAATGAATCATTGGAAAAGCATCTCTCATTTTATCAAATACATGTCGTTTAATTAACATGTAGCCTGTGCCAATTTCCATCACTTCTAGTGGTTCAGTTACAGAAAATTGTTTTGTACCTTTGACCACATTGAACACATACTGGCCAACCAATTTTTCTAATTCATGTGCTTCAAGGTCGGGATGTTTTCTTGCAGCATCAATAATATTCTGCCAATTGATGGCCTTCTTAGGATATGGCCCACCAATTACATCTTTATCAAGTGCAAGAAGTGCTACGACATCCTGTGCATGATAGTGAATATCAGAATCAATAAAAAGTAAATGTGTATAATCTGTTCTTAGAAATTCATCAACAAGGTAATTACGAGCCCTTGTAATTAGCGATTCGTTAAAGAGAAAAGAAAATTTAGTTTCAACGCCATACTTGGTTAACATGGCTTGCAGGTCAAGACTGGATTTAACATAAAGTCCGTGAGCCATACCGCCATACATTGGTGTTGCCACAAAAACTTTATGTTTCCTCAATTCATCAAGTTTTACTTGTATTTCCATAATTTGTCCATAAAATAAAGAGGGATATAAAGTATATATCCCTCTGTCGCTCAAAGTGGACTATCTTTTAGGCAAATGCACGGCGTCCTTGTGTGCGAAGAGCTGCAATACCAGCAGCAACCATACGCTTCGTTGGTGTACCAAGACGGTAAAAAGATACCTTCTCACCACTGGAAGTTTTGCGGCTATTCAAGTAAATAGCATGGCCTTCATTGCGAAGTTCATTGATTGTGGCTGATGGATTCTTGACACCAAAAAGCGTTTGCATTTTTTTAGCGGTCAATGTATTATACCCATCGATTTTTGACAAATAATTTAAAACTTTTTCTTTTGCGGACATTACAAATTTCTCCATGTTGGTCGCACTAAAACATTACCGAGAGGCGACCGTTCTCTCAGTAACGATAATATAACACAGGCCGAAGCCTGTGTCAAGCATTATTCAGGTAATATTAAAACGGAATTTCTTCATCAATTGGTTTAGCCGGAGTTTCTGGCGTCAAAATCTGCTCAGCAGTGGCACCAGCATCAACTTTAGTATACAGGTCAAGAAACGAAGCCTTAGTGTCCTCATCAAAGCGATTCAAACACATACGAATGGCTTTCATTTTATCGCCGAAGATACCAAAGGTTTCAACGATATGCACCAAACGGCGTGTAGAAATCACTTCGTCACAACCACCTTCCGTGAACGTCTTCCGTATGACATCCGCCCATGTAACCAACTTATCTGCGAAATCATCATCAGAACGACCAACTGAATCAAGTTCCTTACGGACAATCTTTTTTTCTACAGTAGTCGGAGGCCATTCTTGCTCAAGCGTATTACGAAAACGCTCAAGAAAGGCTTCATTCAGAACATTGGTAAACATGTAACGACCATCATCAGAGCCTTTGCCTTTGGTATTTGCGGTTGCGAATATTGTAAAACCAGGAGCAGGCACAATCAATTCACCTTTTTTCTTCAGCATAAAAGGTTTGCCTTCAAGTACACGCTGAAGACTCGATAGGTTCTGAGCACCATAGTCAATTTCATCAATACAAAGGACAGCACCTTGACGAGCGGCAGTGGTCACAGGACCATCACGCCATTCCATGTTGCCGTTAATAAGAACATAGTTACCGAGCAAATCACTTTCATCGGTTTCAGGTGTCATTGAAACACAAATGAACTTACGTTTGGCTTTAGCACAAGCCTGTTCGACCGACATGGTCTTACCGTTGCCAGAGTGGCCCGAAATGAACACAGGAAAGAATCGATTGCTTTGTACAATAGACAGAACATCATCAAAGTTACCAAACGGTACATAATTTTTGTACACTTTAGGAACTAGGTCAGTTTCTTCCAGATCGGTCGAAACATTTTGAATACGATTTTCTGATTTTTCCACAGGTTTAGTCATTGGCAAAACTTGAGCTACCATAGCAGGTATAGATGCTACATCTGAAGCGGTCGGTACTTTATATAGACCATGACCAACACGGTTGTTTTCATCTTTAGTAAACCAAGCGGCACTAGAAATGCCGATTTCAGCACAAACTTTCTTAATCTCAGCCTTGGTAACCACAGGTTTGCCAAGAGCAATTAAGGAATCGATGAAATTTTGGCGATTAGAAGCACGGGAAGTCATAACGAAATATCCTCATTCACAATATGGATCCATTATATAAAAGAATCAGGGCTCTGTCAAGCCCTGTTGCATAAAAACAACATCAGGCGGCAATGCCCTGGATGAAACGGGAGACCAAAACACGATTGATGGCTTTCTTTTTGTTCATCTTTAAAAAGGCGGCTTTCAATTTGGATGAGGTCACTTTGCCTTCGATTTCCATTTCATCAGCCTCGGTAACCAATTCATCACCACCAGCCACAATATAAAATTCATTGTAGCCTTTTGGTTTGCTGATCAGGAACTTCTCAGCTTTAAACTTCTTCACCATCAAATCTAATTGTTGATTGACACGAGCTTTTTCATTATAGTTATGGCTTCTGAAAGCTTTCTTTTCAAGAGATTCAAAGTTTTCGCCATCGTCAAACACATAGCGGTTCATAATTGAAGCCTTTGCACTACCACGACTGCCGCTTGTCAAGAAGAAACCAAACACCTTTGAATTACTTAGCTGTTTGAAATACTCAATAGCGCACAGAAGCATTGGATCAAAGTGAGCCTTCGAAGGATCAGGAGTTTTCAACTTATACTCAAATTTGTTTTGGCGATCCTGAACAATCACGTTATGAATAATTGTACTGAAACTGTTGGTGTACTTACTCAATCCAGGTTCACTTTGTTGATAAAAAGAACCAATAGAGTCTGAATCACCATCATGTACAACCACCAAACTTGAAAGGTCTAGGTTGTGTTTTTGGCGGAATTTTTGCATCAAATGAGTGCAAGCAAATACAGCCTCGGTCAACGGAGTATTCGATAAATCTTCTGAATCGGGCCGACTGGAGCGCCATTTCATTTCAAATGACCGCTTGAGTAACAACAAAGCTTTGACAGCCGACATAAATTCCATGTTTGACATGCTTGAATTTAGATACTCACGGAGATAAACTTCACTGAAACGGAGATCATTGCTATGAGCAGAAAAAACTTTTCCCGAACCATCATCATTCTTAAGGTACTCTCCAGGAAAATCAGTCTTCCGAGCACGATAGGAACTACCGAATCCGTACACCACAAACGGGATATTCACTTTGCGACAAAACATAGCAAGAATCAAAATCTGTTCAATTGAACCAGGCATGTTATCGGCCATGGAACCCGATTTGTCAAGTAACAACATAAGACCATGATTTTTACCTTTTGGTGTCAACATCACTTTGCGGAAAATGTTGTCATCAAACTGGTAAGATGAAAGTTTAGCAACATCAATATCGCCGGTGTCGGACAACTTAGACTTACTAAAAGCTTTGGCAGCTTTACGCATTTCAAATTCTTTAGCAAGTAAACCAATATACCGTTCATTTCGATTTTTGAAATCGCCGATCAATTTTTGGATATCAGCCGCAGATAGAACTTCCGTGAGCGAAAATCCTTTTGTATAATAATCATTGATTTGTTCGACCACACGGCTTGCTGGCGTGATGCTATGTTTCGCATTGAATTTTGGCACATTTACATAAACAAAAGGTTTGCTTTGTGCATCAAGCAATAAGTCTTCATTTTTACGGAAGTTTTCATCAGTAATACATTCTGGCTCAAATTGATCTTCATCAGATTCCTCCGAGTCCTTGAAACGATTCAGCCGAGAACCTTTAGATTCACCAGTTTCGCCTTTGTCATTTGAACCATCGGCACCACCATCACCCTCGGCTTCCGATTCATCACCTTCGTTTTCATCACCAGCCTTAGACTTGGTACCGTTTTGACTTTGACCATCTTCATCTTGGTCAACTTCATCAAAAGCGGAATCTTCATCAAAACCATCTTCACCATAATTGTCTGGATCAAAATCAGTATGTTGGATTTGAGATTGCTCTTCCTTTGAGTATTCGAAAATTTCATTGGTCAAGGCAACAACATCATCCCAGCTTTCAGTTTTTTGAATTCTATCAACAAAATCAAGTTCACGCTCATTGAATTCAAGGAACGAAGCAGTGTATTGTGACTTTGAGTAAATATTCAAACGGTCGATAAAAGGCAATTTATTAGGGTCACGGTTCCGAATACCAAAAAAATCACGGTCGAAAAGCTCTTTATATGCTCTCTGAAAAGGCAAGCGAAGACCAGGATACCGGCGCTTTACTTTTTTCTCAATACGAGCATCTTCAACGACATTCAAAAAGTTTTTGTATGAAGCAGGCTTTGTTTTGTCAACTACAGCATTGTGCCAACCTTCAGCGGGAGTATGAAGAGCATGACCAACTTCATGGCCTGCCAAGAGATCATAAAGATCACCAGACATATCCTGCCAGATTGGGAGATACAATACACGGTTTTTAGGATCAAATTTGGCTGTTGAAATTTTCTGGTGTTGAACCGTCAAATTCTCGGTCGCCATCAGTTTGGCAAGTTGCGATTTTTGTTCAGCAGTAAATGACATATCGATATCCGTAATGATTTATGTTACCATCTTACTCTAGCCGCAGTGATTTGTCAAGCGCTTTGTAAGTCATTGATTTCATTAAACTTTTTTGTTGTTTTTATACAACAGAAGTGGAGCGGTTCAGAGGAGTTAAACCTCTCTGCCTACTGGGAAGGTAAGCTGTCTCGGACTCACCGCATATTTGGACTATACTAATATATATGTAATTTGTCAAGAGTTTTAACGGCATATATAGGTGTGGGTCGCCAGATTGCCGTCTGCACCCACTCTAACATTAGTAAGGAATGTCAGCATGAGTATTTATTCTCACAATCTAGATGATGATTGGACCACAGAACTGCGTGAATGGATCAAAAACAATCCAATAGAAATTCCAAATGATGCTGTTTGGTCTTATCGAGGTGCAATTAAAGGAGAAAAACTCCACGAATCAACAAAACAAATCTTAAGAGAACTTAATCTGGGCAAAAAACACACACAAGAATCTAAAGATAAAATAAGTCTCGCTCTGAAAGGAATTACAACCTGGAACAAAGGCATCCCAAACAGTCAAATACAAAAAAATAAAATAGCAAACACACTTTCGAAAAATTGGTTAGTAACTTTTCCTGACGGTAAAACCGAAAAGGTTAAAAATCTTAAAAAATTCTGTAAAGAAAATAATCTTTATGAAAGTTGTATGTACAATGTGGCTAAAGGTAAATACAAAATTCATAAAGGTTTTACCTGCCAACTTGTTGAAGATACATAGACTTTGCTTCTTCCCAAGACAAGGTTGCCAAATTGTCATAGAAAAGAGTATCATGTGAAACACGGTCTTTTTTTACTAATTGTTTAATTCGAGGCCTTGCATGTTTATTCTTCCATATATTACTTAGGTCTTGAATCGAAGAATCAAAACATTTTTTCATATTCTTGCCGTCATGTTCGCCTCGGAGAAACTCTACTGATTCAGCATACAAAGGGCACCAGTAAATACCACGAGCATGGTCAGATTTAATAAATTCTTTTGGTACATTGAGTTTAGAATACGCAAAGGTCAATGAACGATTCTTATGGTCACGTTTATGTGGTTGACCAGATGGTTTCTTCGCAATATACCATTCAAAGTATCTCCGTGTGTGATTTGTTTTAAGCCACTCACGAATCATATACCTTGTTTCATTGGTAGGTTCATACGACACGGAACCTGAAGTGAATCCCATTTTCTGCCAGTAGTCTAGATTGTCATACTGGGATAGACCATCCGCCTTTGTTTTACCATAGAGTGATGTGGTGGTTATAGACACCAACTTATCACCGTACAATTTCTCCCAAAGTTCTTGTATTGGATCCGAAAGACAAAGTAGAGCAAGAAGTTTACCACCGACATAATTAAACCCAAGTGGTTGCAAAGGTACAATTGTTGAACCGATGGCCGTGTGATTAATCATACCGCCTTGCGTTTTTAATTCTCTTGACCATCCAATGTACCTATCTCTTGGTGTGAGGTCAAGAAAATCTGATGAAATACAAATCACACCAAGATATTTCTTAGTGATTCGATCACGCACAATAAAATTAAGATTACGGCCGATGTTTGAATTGTTTTTCATTGTTGAAGAGAATGTGCGAATACAATTCCACAATTCAGGCAGACCTTTTTCTTTATTGGTGTAAAGAAGTTCTGGTTCTAGTGCTTCGTAAGCTTCAGATGTTTCAGGTATCCAAAAATTGCGTTTTATTTCATCGATAGCGCGGCGTTGATCTTCATCTTGCAGAACACATTTTTGGCCTTCCCATAAATCATTTATAATAGTTGAAGGGTATTTTTCTTGCACCTCACACCATTTCTGATACAAAGTGTACTCTTTAACATCCATCTTTGAAACATAAGTAAGTTCTTCAATTACTTTAGTTCGGAGTTTTTCTTCGTCGATTTGTTGAAAAGTTAAACCAGAATCGCGCCATTTTTGCCATTGTGTATCAACATCATCTTTAGGGTCAAATGAGTAAGACATTATTTTTTCAATCGTTTAGTAATTGTTTTAATACGTTTTCTTTGTTTTTCACGAGCCATTTTTAAAGCTACAGGGCCAACATGGTCAATTAATTTAATTCCATTCATGTGATCGAGTTCATGTAAATAACATCTTGCAGTTAAACCCTCAAGTCTTGTCTGTAGAATCTCACCCTTTTCATTCATAAATTCAACATCGATCCATGCAGGCCTTTCTATCTTACAAAACAAACCGGGAAAAGAGAGGCAACCTTCATCGCCTTTAATTATTTCTGCCGATTGGCCAAGAACCTTAGGGTTGATACACACCAGTTCAAAGTTTTCATGCCCAATAATAAACATTCTGGTCATAATACCACATTGGTTTGCCGAAAGACCAATGCCCGAAAACTTTCTCATTGTCATTTTCATACGCTCAATGAGGTTGGTCATATTTTGATTTGGTAATTGACCAGTATAATCAGGCATCTTTTGTTTCAACATCGAATAGTTTTCATCATACAATGGCAATGGTTCTAATGCTTTTGGCTTAACCAAAGATTGTTCTGTATTAATAACTAAAAATTCTTCACTCATTTTATCACCTTAGAGAAATTCTTTTCCTTTACAAAACGAATAACATTACTGAATTTATCTTGCAACACATCACCTTTATGTGAAATAACAAATAAATTTACCCCCTCTAATGTGTGTAAAACTGTCATTAGATATTCGGTTCCATTGGCATCCAAACTTGAATCAAACGTTTCATCAAGTATCAATAAATTAGTATTGGCTGAATTTTTTAACTTAGCAACAGCACGCCAAGTTAACATAAGAGCCATATCAATTCTTTGTTTCTCACCTTCTGAAAAATTATTATATGAAAAATCATCACGGTGCCGAGACTTAATTGTTTCTTTGAACGATTCATCAAGGTTAAAGTTCACAAAGAAATCCAAAAGAGCTAAATACTTATTGACCAGTTTGTTAATAATTGGAAGATATTGTTTGACAATCTTTGTTTTAATGCCAGTATCTTTCAATAGCGTTGAGGCCACTTCTAAGTATGCTTTTTCTTGTATTAGTTCTTTTAACGATTCTTGTAGTTGAGACAAAGAGTCCTGTAATTCTTTTAGGTTGTTGCCTTCTTTCTCTGTATTTGATTTGTCCGTGGTAAGTTCTTCAATTTTTTTACGAAGTTTGTTAATATACTTGTTTGTTTCATTGATTGAAGTATTATTTGTAGCAATTTTTACAACAAAACTTTGAATCAAGGATTGTGTTTCATTGATTTCATTTAGCCTTTCTTGTTCATCTTTAAGTTTTCTTTTAAGTTGTTCAAGAGCGGCCTTAGAATCATTGTTTTTAATACCAAGAGAATTAATTTGTTCTTCTTTGAATTCAGAAACTATTGATTGCCTACATGTTGGACAATCATTGTTATTTGTAAAAAAACTTATATCTTTTTCATACTTGGAAATATTGTTTTCAATTTGAGATTCAAGTTTTGTAATCTTTTTAATTTTGTTTTCACAATCAATTTTATTTGAAATTTCATGATTTAATTCTTCAGTTCTAATTGTAAGAACTTGATTATTTGCCAATAGTTGACTTATAGTTTCAATATTATTTTGAATCTCTTCTTCATATCGCTTCACCTCATCATCATTTGATTTTTTGAGGTCTTCAATATGTTTCTTTTTTAACTCATATTCTTTGGTAAATAAATCAATTTGATGTTTAATAGATGAAGTACTTTCTTTATTGGCTGATAATCGTTCTTTGACTAATCCATTCATCGTCGAAAATATTTGTATATCGAGCAAGTCTTCAATGATTGTTCGGCGGTCAGATGCCGAAAGTTGCATAAACGGCGTAAATGAAGCTGAACCAAGAATAACAATCTGTGTGAAAGATTTATAATTAAGTTTCAGTATAAATTTTTCGAGGTGTTCTTGGTAATCTCTTGATGCAGCCTCTTGATTAAGCAGAGTGCCATTACAATAGATTTCAAAGATATTTGGTTTGATGCCACGAATGATTTTATAGGTTTTGTTATTGGCTTCAAATTCAATTTCAACTACACATTCTTTTTGATTAATACTGTTTAAAAGTTGTGGTTTATTAATTGAACGAAAAGCTTTACCAAATAAACCAAAGCATAAAGCATCAAGCATTGTAGATTTGCCTGAGCCATTTTCACCAACAATCAGTGTATTGGTGTTTGTTGATAAGTTAATTTCTGTGTAATTATTACCTGTTGAAAGTAAATTCTTCCAACGGATTTTTTGAAAAATTATCATCAGTCAGTAACTTCAGTATTCAATGCTTCAACATAAAGTTCTCGCATCACTTTTTTCAATTTATCATTTTCAACATCAAGTTCAAGTGCATCGATAAATTTTGAAAGAATAGTCATTGTATCTTCAGCTTGGTCAACAATTTCATCTTCAATTCGTGTATCAGTAAAATCTTCAACAATTGCAATATCAGCACAAGAAGCTTTATATAGATTGTCAATTACATTATCAAACAAATATGGATTTTGTTTATTGACCACAACAACTTTTACATAGGTATTTGCATGTTTATCATATTCATAGGCTTTCCAAAATTCAAAGTTTGTTTCTGAATCATCATATATAATTTTATTAAACATTGTATATGGGTTTGCCGTAAATTCAAGTGTTCTAGTTTCAGTGTCAAAAATATGAAAACCTTTTACATCATTAAAATCAGACCATGTCATTTCATAAGGTGTACCAACATAGGTAATATTACCTTGAGTGGATTTATGGTGAAAATGGCCCGACAAAACCACATCATATCTGGATAAAATCTTTTTGTCAATACCTGTCTCACATATACTGCCTCTTTCCATTTCAAAACCCATGATTTCAAAATGCCCGAAACAAATATCTGATTTTGAAGATTTAATTTTTTTAATTATATCGTTTTTATTTTCATCACAAATCCACGGAACAACATCAATTAAAGTATCACCAAGTCCAATTGTTGTGAAATTTTGAATGACTTTAACATTTTTATAGTCATTAATAACCAACGACGGAGAATTGACTTCTAAAGTATTTTTAAAAGCCATGTCGTGATTACCAATGAGTGTATACATTGTTATATCATTTGCAACTATTTCATCAAAAAAATACTTTCTCGCTAAAAAAAGAGAATTAAAATTGATAAACTTTCTGCGGTCAAATAAATCACCCATTTGAAAAATAGTTTTAATATTGTTTTCTTCCAGATATGGAAACAAAATGTTTTCATAGAATTTCTGAAAGTACCGATGAAAGTCTAGCGAATCACCTCGAGCACCGAAATGGGTGTCACCAAGAATACATATTTTCATAGTTGTTTTTTAAGTTGTTCAATCTCATCTTTGATTTTAAGTTTTTTCTTTTTTAAATCAACAATCATCATTTGGTTTCGATGTGTATTTTCCACACGAATAATTTCAGATTCAAACATTTCACTTCGAGCTTCTAGTGCTGCAATACGATTTAAAATATCTTCATTATTCATCTATATTTTCCTCTAAGTCTTCAAATGTTCTAATTTTACCACGTTTTTTATTTCGTTTGTTTTCTTCAAATGTTTGTATGAACTCTGAGATATTATCATATAACTGAAATTGCCTCATATTACCATCTGAATCTTCAAACATTTCAAATTCATCCAGTAAACCAAAGTTTTCAGTAGCCTTATATTTAACATACAGTTGTTTCTTTTCTTTCATAATACGGCGAAGAAAAGCATAGTAAATAATTTGTGTAAAATAGGCAAATGGATTTTTTGATTTAATTGGATCAAAATTTTTAAAATACATTAGGCAATTTTCAATGCCATCTGAAATCATTTCATCTCGAAAAGAATATGATACAAAATTTGGCTTACGAGACAAGTGGTCAGCAATCTTTAAGAAGCACTCGCCAATATAATTTGGTATTGGAGGGTCAGATTTCTTTTGTTTTTGAGCAATTTCACACGACTCTTTGTAATCAATGAGAGCTTTAAGAAAGTCAGCATTGTTTATATAATAGTTAGTTTTCTTTGTCATAGTTTTCATAGTATACACATTCGTTGGTTGTATGTCAATCTTTTATGTTATCTTCGCCTAATAAGCCCTTGTTTTTGCTCTTGACAAGTGTTACATTAGCGGTGTTCCGTATGATGATAATTCTTTAGTTACCTTATCCAAAAGCTTCAATACTCTTTTACGATAATCAAATCCTAAGATTGAGGCCTTCATCCCAACATCATAAGGTGGCACTCTACCTTGAGAGGTATATTGTTCTTCTGTAATATCAATTCTTAAACCATTTATATCTACTGCCCACCAATGCCAAATACCTTCATCATCAAGGCCTCTCCAAAGATGTATCATTTTACTACCAAAGACCTTTTGAAGGCAAGCTGATGCTGTATGACAATGCCCAAATGTAGGGTTGCTTTGATTCCTTTGCACCCATTTTTTAGGTAATAAATCTGGTGTTAAATTATTTTTTATAACTGAAGATACCAGTTTTAAATTTTGTTCACTATAATCCATTAATGTAGACGATTCTTTTTAGATTCACGAAGAGATTCTAACATTTCTTGTAAAGTTTCTTCATCAACATCATTTTCTTCATTTTCTTCTACTTCGTTTTCTTGTATTTTTCTTTGAATTTCATATTCTTCTACGGCATTATTATAGTATTTAACAAATGATTTTTTTGGATCTACAATAGTAATTATATCATCATAATTAATAGTTGCTAAATTATCTTCAATGATTTCTAATGGCAACCAAGGCATCATATAAAGTGCTGTTTGACCAAGTGGCGGTGTGGCTCTTTTAATATGAACTTTCATAGGGTTTTCAATACTTACACAACCATGTTCATCATCCATTAAACAAAAACCAACAATGTCTTCACCTGTATTTAATCTTAAAATTTTTATTTGAAGTTCTAATAGTTCGGTCATGTTTTTAACTTTATATTGTAAAATTTATAATTAAACTTTTCTTCATCATATATTTTTACTCTTTCAAGAAAATGTTTTAGCGTATAATTTGTATTTTTACCTGTTCTTAAATCATCAACAATATCAAACAAAGTGGCCTCTTGTTTATTTTCACCAATACGAAGACCGCGGCCTATTGATTGAAGGTTACGAATTCTTGATTTAGATGGTGAGGCGAAAACAATATTATGAAGGTTGCGTATATTAACTCCAGTGCTGTAAACGCCATAAGAAGCCACAATAATAGCATTAGATTCTTTTTCAGTAATTGAACGAACCAATTCACGAACTTCAATGTCAGTTCCACCAAAAACAAAAAATACATGCCTATCACTAGAATGCTTTTGAATAAGGTCATGTAGTATTTTACCGTGTCTTTCTACTAATTGAAACAAAACAAGAGTATTACCATTTAATGATAGCACTAAATTTTTAATAAATTCATTACGTTTAGAATTTGACACAATGTAATCTATTTCGGTTTGATAATCCCATTTTCTGCTTTCTTTACAAACAATTTCAGGATACTTCAATATCAAACACTTTATTTTAAAATCAGCCAATTGTTTTTTCTCAATCAATTCGGATGTGGAAGTTGATTGATATACCGGCCCAAATAAACCCTCAAGCACAAGGCGGTGTGTTTGTGTACCATCCAATGTACCTGTACAACCTATACGGTATTTAGAATGGATACAACTAGTCATAATTGTAGTGAGAGATTTAGCCTTGAATGAATGTGCCTCATCGCCAATTACAAAATCAAACTGTTCAAAATACTCCTTAGGTTGTGTGTAGATAGATTGCCATGTAGAAATGAACAGAAACTTTTTAGCCTCTTTATCACGCCCTTGGTGTATGGTATGACAATTCTCTAGTGAATCATAACCGTACGATTCAAAATCTTTATACATTTGTGCCACGAGAGAAATGTTTGGTACAATTAAAAGACCACGTTTTAAATTTATCTTCTGAAAATACCGTACAATTAGATAAATGATAAGTGATTTACCAGAAGCCGTAGGAGAAACAAGCAACATACGCCGATTTCTTATAGCATGTACAAAAGACTTTATTTGATAATCACGAGGCTCTAATGGCAAATTAAGTAACTGTATAAATTCAGTAGTTTCTTTTAATGACAATTCATCGGTGACATTTAAATTATCATGAATATTTACTTCATAATTTCTTTCTTTGGCAAACTTTTCAATATAAGGTAAAAGGCCTCGATAGATGGTATTGTCTTTTAACGAAAAAAGTTTTATGTAACCGTCCCAAATTTTATTTTTATAAGCCGGCGTGAATTGATACCCTGGAACTCGAAAAGAAAAGTATTCGTTTAATTCTTGAGCATAGTGCCTTTCACATTCAACTTTTATGTAAGCCTCATTTAATACATGTAATGTTATATCACTCATTTAATTGTTTATATTCCGTTTATAAACTTTTCATATTCTATAAAACCTCTTAACTGATATGTGCGAGAGTGCAATTCTTTCAGTATAGAATTACAAACTTCAACAATTTCTTCATGTAACCTTTTTTGAGCCAAATAACGATTCATATCTTCATCGGCTTCCATATATGTAGTGATGTCGGACTTAAGAACATACGGAAATGGCTCCCATCCATGTTTCTTTAAATCATCTTCATCTAATTTACCAGTATAGTATTCCCACTTAATCTTTTTCATTCGGTTATATTTAAATTCACAGTCTCGGATCAATAGACGATGATTTGAAAGTATGTTAAGATATTTGCTATGAAGTTTGGGAATATCTAAAAGAGCTTTACCTGGTTCGGTGCGATCAATTTCAGTATCTTTTGCCCACATAGCCAATAAATCATCAAGTTTACTCATTTCAAATCCTCCTATACGGAGATTATATCATAAAAATTATCCTGGTACAACTAAATCGTATAAAGTATACCGAAATGTTGCGTCTGAGGTAATAATACTATCTGGGCTATCTGTAGAAGACATGACAAAAGAGCCAATAGAAATGGGAAACACATCATAAAATTTAAAATCAAGTATTGGATTATTTGCCGAAGAAAGAAGTGTAAGTGTAGCATCTGAGTATTGAGGTTGGCCTTTTTGATTATAAGGATTTAAATTTGCCAATGAACGATACTCAGCATAAGAATATGGAAAAGTCATCGCACGAATCCAATCATGTATTTCGCGCCATGATTCTAAATTTTCGTCAACCATAAATGTAATATTTAAAACATCATAAACTGCTTTTTCACCAGGTACATAGATTTCTACAAATGGATTTGTTTGTGGTATTTCTGTTGTTGCTATGCCGGGTACTGTAACTGTTTGACAAAAATAACGAAGTGCCGGTGCCCGTGTAAAGTTTAATATAAACTTATTGGGCTGAAGAAAATTAGGATTGGTTGGATTTCTAGTAAATGCGGTCATGTTAATATTTATCCATAAAAAAAGAGGGACATTTCTGTCCCTCTTTAAGAACCCTCTTAATGGGGTTTACATGAGGTTCGAAATTTTAAATGCACGGTAATACACATTCGCAAGGTTGGTAAGAGTACCGGAGCCTTGTGTCGTACCTTCAGCAAATGGATTAGCAACAAGACCGTAACGAGTTTTGAAACCAATCTTTGGCTGGAATGTACCAGTATCTACAGCACGAACCATTTGGAGAGGAACGTATGGGCAGTAGAAAATACCTGCATCATAAGCGTTCGAACCCTTATAACCAACAACTGCGAATTCTGAAGTGGAACCTGCTGGGAAATATGGATCGATGTAAACTTTGATACGACCAAACAATGTACCTGCAAAAGTATTGCCGGTATCATCAACTGTTAGATTAACCTGAGACTGAAGTGCTGAGTTATAATCAAGAATACCAGCCATGGCAAGAGCAGAAGCAACATCTGAAGAACAAATCATGATGTTACCCTTACCGCGACGAGTTTGCTTAGCAATAGTATTTGCTTCGCGTTCGATTTGAAAGGCAAGACCCTTAACTTTTTCAACCATCCAGCGGCCGTTAGAATCTGTGTCGAGGTTGAATGTGCCAGCAGTTGTAGTACCAACTTGAGCACCAGTCTTAGCAACAGCATAAACTGTACGGATAACTTCACGGTTGATTTCAGCAAGAATCTCTGAAGAAAGAATGTTGCTCAATTCTGTTTCTGCGTCAAGACCATGAACTGCTTTAAGATCCTGTGCGAGTTCGATTGAGTATTCTGCCTTGAGAGCGCGAGTTTTAGCAGTAACAGTAACTTTCTCGATACTGAATGCCATTTCTTGGAAAGTGTTAGAACCGTCACCGAGAGCTTCAGCACGAGCTGTTGACATAGCAGCAACACCTGCACCGTTAGCAACAAAAGTGTTAGCAGCTGCGGCACCGATAGCAAGGGTTGTTTGTGCAGTGCCAAGACCAGAGAAACCAGTGTTAGCCTCATCGTAGAAAGCTTCTGTACCACTTGTTTGTGTGCTATAACGTGAGCGCATTGCAAAAATAAGACCAGTGGGACCAGTCATTGGTTGAACACCGCAAATGTCATAGGCAATCAAATTTGGAAGCGAACGACGAACCAACGAAATAAGAATTGGGTCGAAACCAGCAACTGGGCCTGTAGCAGTAGCGCCTGCTGAAAAACCGGTTGCGCCGCCAGAACCAAGACCAGCAGATGCCGACATTGTTGGTACAGCTTCGTGAAGCATACCTGCAGCCTTTTGCATTTCTTGAGCTTGATTTTCAAGAATAACAGCAGTAACAGCCTTACGATACGGATCTTTAATTGCAGGCAGGTCTGGATGATCCAGTACACCTGCCCATTTAGTTTGAAGTTGTTCGGAAAGATACATTAGAAAATCTCCTTGATTTTATTATTATTGTAACTTAGTTTTTGAAATAGCTTGTGAGACTGCAGCAACGAATGGGTCAGTAATTATGGCCTTCTTTTCGTCGGCATCTTCTACTTGTTCATGCAGCTGTGCAACATTGGCTTTTTTAACGCCAGACGGAAAGTAGTTCTCACGAATTGTTTCAAGTTTTTCTTTGTATTCTTCCTCTGTGGAAAACTCTACACTCTCTGCGAGTGATTTAATTTTTTCAACTTGAGTAGCGGTGAGACCCTCGCAAACAGCATGGGTAACTTCTTGTTTATAAGACTCAATTAAAGCTTTTTTCAATTCAATACCATGTTCAATTTCTTCGTTAAGTTTGCCTTCAAGTTCTTCAACTTTACTTGCAAGCTCATCAACGAGGTCAACTTTTTCTGTAGGAACATCAATGTAATGTTCAGCAAATAAATTACGAAGACCAGCGATAAATTCTTCGGTAAGTTCAGCGCGGAGGCCCGATTCAACAGCAATTTCATTTTGCTCGATCCATTGTTCAACAACATAGGAAAGATAATCATCGACCTTCTCGGTCAAGTCATTTTTAATTTCTTCAACGGCTTCTTCAAGAACTGATGCATATTCGATTTCAAGTTCTTCTTGAATTTGTGCGACACGATCAAAAACACGAGCTTCAAAAATTATAGCTGCTTTTTCTTTAAACTCTTCAGAAATTGTTGAATCATCGGCAAAAAGTGCATCGACATCTTCTTTCATTTTTTTCTTCATCATATTCATGTATGATTTTTCATCAAGCATTTCTTCGTTATCTTCTTCAGAATCTTCTTTATTCATGCGGAGTTGAGTGTCTGCTGAAGCATCAGATGGTTTTGTAGAAATGCTAGCTTTATTTTTAGCAGAATTATCCGGCGCTTTTGCAGAGGCATAAATTTTCGTCGAATCATCTGTTGATTTAAAATTTTGTGGCGTGGGACCACCCAGGTCTTCCATTTCGCCCGGTAGTTTTTCTGGTGGCATAGCGGTGGCTTTAGACTTGCTTCCGGCAAGAATATCAGCAGCTGCTTCCATTAATTTACTTGATGCCATTAGGAATCTCCTTGTGATTTTCTATTTATAAATTTTAAAGTTTTCGTAGGTAATTTTCAAATAATTTTAAAGCAACTTCTTCTATTTGCTTGGAAGATGCTTGTTTAATTTGTTTTTTAGAATAATCAAAATTAGCTTCAACAAATTTACCATCAATAAACATCCACTCTTTATTTTCCATAATGCCTTGAACAAAAGCACCAGGTGCAGATGGGTCAGCAACAATGTCAGCAGCTGTAGCTAATTTTAAATCATCTTGTACTAAATTATAGCCTTCTTTTGTTTGAACAACTGAACCTAAAGCTCTTGAAGAAACACCAATACTGACATCATTTTCAATAAAGTTTTTAACAATTTGGCCATAAGGAGTTTCAAGGATCAAAGCTCTACCATAAAATGTATTGCCATCCTCTGCAAGAGATAAAATTTTGTGTGATACTCGTTCTAAATTTAAAGACGGAGTATCTGGATGACCTAATTCACCAAGAGCACGATTTGTTTTAATGTATTCTTCATTATAACGGCCAACTTCGCGGCGAAGTGTATCCATTTTGTACATACGATTGTTACGATTTACTTTATCGCCAACTAAAAATGTACCTTCAATATACAGACGTTTTTTACCGTTCTCTGTAGTTTCACTAAGACATTTAACGTTTTCAATTGTTTCTCTAATTAGTTTCATTTTACATTTCCGTTAGTACGTTAGCATAAGATGCCACTTTTGTGACTTCCATAACAATTGATCCACCAGTATTAATTGTAATTACGATACTTGATGTATCATTATTTGCAATTGAATGATTGAGTTCATCAAGCATCATTGTTCCCGCATTGTGCAACATCAATATTGGCACAGAATTTCTTACAATTTGAATACTGCCGTTTGTAGACCAAGTCAGCCTTCGTATACTAGCTGAAGAAACAGTTTCATTAGCATTAAACGCTAAATTAGCTAACTGTACAGTTTCAGTGCCAGAATTAACGACTCTAATAATTGATGCGGATCTTTGTGTGTTGGTTATTTCAAATGCCATTTTATCTTAGTCCTATTGCTGCTCGTCTACGCAAAGACATTTTTCTTTTCATCAATGTTCTTCGTAATTGAGCTCTTCTTGTTGTTTTCCATGATTGTCTAAGTTTTCTTGCTTTCTGTAATCTTTGAGCAGCAGGTATTCTTTTTAATGTACTACCCGATAATCGATATCCTTTAACACCAGAACGTTTTACATTTTTTTGTAATACTATTTTGCCTTTGGCATTTCTTCGTATTCTACGGCGAATTTTTTGTATACGACCCATGCGAACAATGTTTGGATTTCTACGAACGGCCTCTTCTAATACTTCAAAGCGATCAGTAATTAAAATTTCTTTGTAACTTTTTAAATATTCTTTGGCAATTTCATCGAGGCGATAAAACAAAAGTGCTCTAGCACCTTTTAAATCATTTTCAATTAATTTGTCTATAAAATTCATATGATTTTTGATAAAGCAAAACTAGCAACTTTATTAAATTGCTCAGGTCCTTTTTCAATCATCTCAGAAATTTTTAATTTATTTTCGTCATTTAAAGAAGCATAAATTTTTAATATTGCATTAGCTACTCGATATTCAATTATAATGTCTTGATTTTCACCATATGAAATTGTCTGAGGTTGTTTATTTTCTCTGACAAATTCTAATACCGACATAATTGTATCTTCAGCTTGTACAACACCTCTTTGATTTTCTTCGGTAGAATAAGGTACAGAAAAATACTTATTTAATTTATCACTGTAATATAATGCAATTCTTGTAGAGCCAGGATAAAGACGAATGGCTTTTCGCTTCAATACAAGAACAAAAGGTGGGTCAAACTTAGTTAATTCTTCTTTGAGATTTTCTTCTTCACCAGTTTTTGAAATATTAATTCGATGAGCTTTATATTTTTTACCAGTTGTTGGTGAAACTTTATAATCGGAGGTATCAATTACACCCTCATTAACCGAACGGCGTGCTTGTGAAAAAATTTGCTTATTTGAAGTAAGCAAATCCGCCATTTTATTAAAAAGATTTTGTATAATCATTTTATCGGCGTTATTAAAAGATGGTTTTTCCTCTTGCATTTTATCAAGAATGTTATGTATTCTTTGTAACTGTGCTTTATTAGCTAAACCAGCACGAATTAAAATATCAAACTTTAAATAATTTGATTTTTCTTCCGTTAGAGGTTCTTGCCTAAATTCAGTTAAACTTTTCATTCAATTTCTTGTTCTTCAACTTCTTCTTCGGTTTCATCTGATTGCCCACCAAAAATGCCTACAGCTATTTCTTTTTTATAGGCATCAAGCGCTTCAAAAGCCTTACTTGAAATGATATTTTCAAGAGTTTCTTTTGCTAAAGCGCTTTCGCCAGCAGCAAGTTGATCTATAAATTGTCTTGTTGTCATATTACACCTTTATTAATTATCTATTTATACCTATTGAATATTTCTCAACTTCAGCATCAAGTTGTGGTGTTGGCGATTCAGTAGCCGTGCGATCAACAGTGTTATCTACTGGTTCAACTTGATCGCCACCTTCGGGTTGTTGAGCCTGTGCTAACATATCAGTTGAACCGTCTTCTTCCATTTCTTTAGCCATCTCTTCAATTTCTTCATCAGACATGCGAAGAACATTTTTTTTAACCCATGTTTGAGAAAAATATTTACCAATATAAGGATCTAAAAGTTGAAGTGTTGAAACTCTTTCACGCATTAATTCTGCTTCACGAAGTTCAGTAAAATTATTATCTTTTTTATAATCGTAATAGATACTTTCTTTAAATTCATCCCACTCTTCTAAACTACAAATACCTTTAAGTGAAAGTTGTATTTTTAAAGCATTATCAAATATTTGTGAAAATTTATTTCGAAGGCGATTAACAAATTTAGCAAACTTCAATTCATCACGGGTGATTTCAGCTGATCGTCCAAGAGATGCAAGACCACCACCACCTTGTTGATCCATTCGGGAATATGGAACATTTAAAGATTGTAAAAGTTTTTTGCGAAAATAATCTACATCTTCAATTTGACCTAAGTTTTGACCAGCAGGCAGTGTAGTAATTTCTGTACCTTTACCACCTTCACGGCGAGGAAGCCAAAAATCTTCAAGCATTGACATGTGTTTACGATCATCACGAAGTTCACCAGTGTTTGCATCATAAACCATTTTATTACGATATTTAATCATGATGTCACGAAGGTATTGTTCAGCTTTACCTTTTGGCAAATTACCAACATCAATATAAAAAACACGACGTTCTGGTGCTCTAGATAAACGATAAATCACTACTGCATCTTCAATCATTCGTAATTGATTAAGTGGCTTAATGGCCTTATGAATATATGAAATCACAAAAGTATTTTTAGCATCCATAAGACCAGAATTTACATTAATAACAGAATCAGCAGCAATACGAACACCGGCATTTATACCCGCGGTGTAAGTTTGTGTTGTACTGCCACGATCACTGTAAACATAATATTCCGCTAAAGATTTAATAACCATAGCACCAGATTTGGCATCTTTTTCTTTTACAACTTCACGAACTTTTCTTATTTTTCTTGGATCAATATAACGAAGTTCTTGTATACCTTCTTTGGGATTTTTTTCGTTAACTACAATATGAAAATAAATTCTTCCATCAATATACCAACGTTTAAATAAATCATCAGCTAAATTTTCAAAATTAAGAAGACGTTGAACATTATTAAATTCTTCAATAATTTTTTTCTTAATTGTTTCTGGTTGTTTAAGTTTATCCAAATTAATAGTGACAACATCACCAGTTTCATCATGTGTAATAGCTTCATTGACAATATCATCAATAGCGGCTTCAAGTTCAGGGTGATTTGCCATTTCACGATAGCGTGTAATCAGTTCTAGCTCATTTCGAACAGAACCTTCTAGGTCAACATATGTGCCGTAATAAGCATTTTGTGTAATTGTAATGGCACCATCGTCAAGTGCCGGCATAGGAAGTGCAAAAGAACGTTGCTCTGGTTTCTCTTCCTGAGCAACGTCTTTTCTACCTATAGTAAACCCAAAAAGGTTTATTGCCATCGGTTTCTCATTCTAAAGAAGTAAATGGGCCAAAGCCCACCACTTTAAAATACGCCAGTAGGTACCGCTTCCCACCATTGATAAGCAAGAGTTACCGAAAACTCTTCAATAGTATCATTCGAACCCCAATCAACATCAATTGGCGTAATATCATTTGGAAACATGCCAATAAATCTATAAGTTTTAATCCGATTGCCAATTTTGCCATATTGATAAACTTCTGCATCTTGAGTGTAACTAGAGGGAGCTAAGGCTGTAGCATTACGAAGATTGGTACGATGTGTGTTAAGGCCATTCATCCAACGTTCAAACGCATTTCTTACAATAAAGTCTTCATCATTAATGACTGTAATTGTCCAATCTGCAAAAGTTCTGTTACCAGCAAATTTCAATTCGCGGCCAAAATATTGAACAGGCACAACTCCAACGGTTGAACCGGGAAGTTGTGCAGTTTTACACATAAATGTTAATTTTGTTTGTGCGTTTCCCGGTGCAGAAAAGGTAGGAAACGGCATAGAAACCTCAAATAAATTGGGACGAGCACCGTCACCAGTCATTTGGGATCTAAATTGAGCTACTGAAAATGCCATGTTATTTTCTCCTATTTTTCCCTATTTAGACTGCACGACCAACAATTTCTTCAAAAGCTACACCACTTCTTACAGCAACAAAATTCAATTGAATAAAGTTAATTGAACGAGCTGGTTTGATAAAAATATCGCCAACAAATTCGTTGCGATCAATAACTTCAGCAGTGTTATTTGTTTCATCACACACAACACGGAAGTCAGTAATACCGCGGCGACCTTGTACATCACGAAGATAAGGCTCAACCAGATTTACAAATTGTGATCTCGTAAATGTATCATTAAATTCAAACAGTGAAGTGCGAGCTGCACGTGCTATTGATTTTTCAAGTGAAATGAATAAGCGTCGAACATTAATGCGATCAAATGCTGATGGGCGGCTTAAAAGTGTTTTGTCGCCAAAAAGAACTGTGCCCTCGCCTTGAAATGTAACAACTGGATTAATACCACGATTGTAAAGAACATCACGATTAGCTTTAGTGGGATTCCAAGCCAATTTAATAACGTTCTTAATTACGCCGCGATTTGTACCTGCTGGTGAAAACCATGGATCACGTTCTTGATCTGTTCGAGCACAGAGTCCGGCAGTATCAGCATTTAGTGGTATCCAACGATAAACGTCATTGTATTTGTCGTATTGATATTTCCAACCAGAATCCATAACAGCATATGAAGAAGATGTAATTGTATCACGGAATGCTGTTACATCATTCTCTTGAGAACCAGAATTATCAACAACATCAGCTTTCTCTGGTGAGCAAAACACAACACAATCTTTACGAGTTTCAGCAATTGAGATAGCATTTGTAATTGTAGCTGCAGTTGCTGGGCCTGTAATAATTAATGAAACGTCTTCTGAATCGGGGTTGGCTACTTTATTAAATGCTGTTTGAATATCACCAGCTGTTACTGAACCGTTGGCGCCATTTGCGAGGGTCGAGGTGATTCTTGTTGCAAGTAATGTATAGCTAGAGTTTACGGTGCCCCAATTTGTACTGTCTGGGTGTGACATCCAATAAATGTATTTAGACCTTTGATTAAGAACATCTTTATAGAAGTTACTAGAACCATCAAAACTTTTAGCATCACTGGCTTTAGAAACAAAAGGAAATTTTTCAAGAATTGTATTATTTGTTCCAGTAAATTTACCATTAACATCAAGAACAATGATATGCAATTCATCATTTGCACCACCACGATTTGAAACAGATACAGAAGTATTTGGTGTAGATGTAAAATTATTTGCGTATGTCCAACCAGAATATGTGTTTGAATCTGCAACTTCTACACGAATTGAATTACCCAAATCACCGGGGTATTTAGCTGCAAAACGACCATAAGTGTTTGCACCAGAACTGTGATTATCTAAGTAATCATCTTCATTTTCAATTAAAAGACCCGAGTTTGCACTTGTAGCTGTATTTGTTGTAGCTAAATTTGCTGCACGAATGACACGAAGGTTGTTTGAATATGCTAAAAAGTTAGCGGCTGAAAACCAGTATTCATAATTATTGTTGTCTGGCTTACCAAATACGTCAACCAAACGAACTTCGTCGGAAATTGTAATGACTTCATTAACTGGTCCCCAGGCAAAAATTCCGGCAAAGGCGCCAACTGATGTGGCGACTGAGGGCACAATTGTAGTCAGATCAATTTCTGATACATTTACGCCAGGTGAAAGCTGAAACGCCATGGATTTCTCCTTTAGTTATAAGTACAATCAGTTTTTTTTATCAATACTCTATTTAGTATTTTTACAATTTAGAAGAAAGATACCCAGGAGGTGGCGTATTTCTTTCTTCAAAATTATAGTTACCCCAAACATCTCCCGAATCAATAGTTACCTCTTCTTGTTGACCATCATTGATAAAACCCAGAGGCAGCATGTCTTCTTCAATTTGTTTAATTTTTTGTTCATAAACGGCTTTGCGAAGATTAACATCGGTAATTTCTCTAAAATAAGAATTCGTTGTAAGCCATCCAAACAAAACTAAAGGCATTACCAAATCATCATGATAACCAACATCGGCTTCATATGACCCTTTCGATTCAATAAATGTAGATAATTCGGAAATTACATCAGCATCAAAAACAAGAAGTTTTTTTTCTTCAAGTAATGATTTAAAATTAAAACATCCAATTCTTTTTACTTTTTTGTCGGTTGAAACGCCTAATTGTGTTTTTCCTGCGCCAGCGAAACCACCAGAAACTCTTTGGCCCTTACTATCTCTTTGCACAAATAATATATTTTCATATTCATATTCTTGATATAAAATATGTGCTACTTGTTCAGATGTGTTTATTTCTATTAGTACATGTGCTGAATTAAAATCACTAGCAACACGATAGATAACTGATGGGTATAGCATGGGCGCTATATTATTATCACGATATTTGCCAACAACTCTATATGGCACTTCTGTAATGTCAACAATAACAAATGCTGAATAATCACCACCAACGCCTTTTGCTGTATCAGCTACAATGACATAGCTATGATTTTTTTCTGGCATTTCATACAAATCAAGGCCTTCTTTTTGATAAATTGGTTCAATATATGACATTTGTTCAATTATATCAGAGCGAATAAGTGTCAGTGCCGAACCTAAAAATTTACATAAAACTTCTTGATTATATTTGACATCGCCAAGAACACGGCGTTGTTCTTCAGCCCATCTTTCATCACGGCCTGGAATTTTCCAATAAGGAATAAAAAGAGGCACAAAACCATTACGACCATGTTCAGCATCATTCCAAAATTTCCAAAAATGATTATATCCAAGTGGCGTTGAAGTGATGAGAATTTTAGTTGTTTGACCAGCTGAAACAACCGGATAAACTGATGTAAAAAATGCATCAGCAATATTGTTTGGAATAATTGCAGCTTCGTCGATATATAAAAGATTAACCGATTTAGAACGAATACCGGCTGTAGTTGTCGCAGCAGTAAATACTTTTGAATTATTTTCTAATTCAATATCACCTTTATTCCATGTTTTAACACCTTGTTGCATCCATAATGGTAAATGTTCATACATCAATTGATAACGAGAAAGAATCTCGCGAGCTGTTTTGTCTTTGTTGGCCAAAATTGCAACATTTTTGTCAGCTTGAAATAGTGTATACCAAAGAATATATGCCGCCGCTGTAGTTGTTTTGCCTGCTTGCCGAGATTCCATAATAATGACACGGCGTTCTTTGTGTATTAAATTAATTTTTTCTTTTTGACAATCAAAAAGTTTGAATTTTTGAATACCGTGGTCGAGTGTAACTATATGACAATAATTATCTATAAAATAAATTGGTTCTTCGGAACATTTTTTATATTCTAATACATTTTCTTCTGTAAATGGTATAGAAATACCAATTTTTTTAAGACTAGAGTTGCCAAGGTAACTATCAGACATTATTTAATAATACTACGAAGCATCCAAGAATGTTTTTGATGTTGATTTAAAATGTCTTGGAGAAAATTTGAAATTCCGGGCTCATCAGCTTCATTAGCAGCTACAATTCCAGCACGAACATGTATCATAAAACGATCATTTTCATTTTTTAAATTAGCCATCATAATCAAAGGACTTGGTATTATATCAGTCTCACTAATATCTGAAAGTTCTAATATTCTTGATAAACTAGTTGGTGCATAAGAATCAAGAGCACGTATTTGTTCGGCAATATTATCAACATTTTCAAAAATTGCTGAATAAAGTTTTTTCAAAAATTTGTGGTATTGAGGAAAATCAGGCCCTTCTACATTCCAATGGTAGCTGTGTGCTTTGTAATATAGTGCAAAATTTGTACCCAAAATAACTTTCAATTGTTCAATTAATTTTTCCATTTTATGCCTTATTTGTTTTTAAAAGTTTCATTAATTCTGCGGTTGAACCGACGAAAACAGCTTTATCAATATTCACATCTTTTGATCCGGCTTTGTCAGCAACTAAATCTTTTTTGCGTTTTTGAATCTCTAATAGGTCTTTATTTAGATCAGATAAATTCTTAATTAAATTGGCAGCCACTTCATAGGCTCTCGGTGATTCAGAATGTTTTGCAACCATTAATAATTCATCAATTGCATAACCGCCTTTTTGTAATAAATCACGAATATTTTTACGAGCAAATTCTGCATCGGAATCAACAGGGTTAGTTTCAGAAACAATAACTGTTTCAACTTTAGGTTGTTCTATTATTATTGGTTCAACTTCAAACAGCTCCGATAATTTTTCATTTATTTTTTTCATACCGTATTAGGCCAGTTGATGATTGTTTCATTGAATCCAAATTCATCATCGGGTAAAGCATTTGATGGGTTTGGAGTGGTAACTATTGCTGTTTGTTTAAGTGCTGTATTTTCTACAGTTGATATTGTAAATGATGCATTACTTATATCACCGATGACTACATCTCCAACCTCAAGCAATTTATTTAAACTTGTAGCAATTAATATCCCAGTATTACTGTTACTAAAATAAAGAACGCGGCCACTTACTAATCGATCATCCACACGAATAGTTTCTGATTGTAAATATTGTCCTGTACCATTGGCATAATCAACAAAAACAACTTGACCATCTAAACTTTGTGGTTGATAATAAATGTTTGTATTAGCTTGACGTATAATTTCGCCAGATTTAATTGGTGGCCAAACATAACCTTTTACAGTAAATGATAAATCCCACATAATCAAACGTGTGGTGGACATGTCACCTTCATAGTCAACTGTTGATGTTACAGAATTAAGTATAATAGGTAAATCATATTTTTGATCCATTGAAGGAATAAAATCTACCGTAACTGTAAAATCTGGTGTAAAAAATGGAAGTATTTGTTCAAGTATTTGTGTGCCATCTTCTGTATTTCTTACATATATTGACAATGAAAACTCAAAGTTATATGGAACTGGAGCAAATTGTGTTTTAGTTGCTGTTGATGTATTAGCGGAGAAGTTCCGTATCGTTGACATTTGTTTACGAGTTGGATCATAAGATAAACTGTCAAGGTTAAATGAAATTCTGGGCACTGTTACAGCAATTGATTTTGTCAATGTTGGATCCGAAGTAATCAGTGTCAAGTATTTTTCTTTTGCACCATATGACAATGGAATCTTAAAATGTTCTTTTTGAGCGCCAGAATGTGTGATTCTAGTTATAATTAAATCATTAAACATTGTGCCAAAGGCTACAACAACTTTTCGTATGGTGCGGTGACTAAAAAAGTCGTTACCTAACATTATGATTCACCAAATGGGTTAGTTTCTGTCCAATCAAGTATTGCATCAGCTTCACCTTCAATACGATTATTATCAACAATGTCTTCAAAAGCATTATCCATTGTAGCAGTATCGGAAACAACATTGGCCATCCAAGATGCGCCACTTGTTACGCCAATTACGTTTGCAGTGGTGAAATTACCTTGTACACGAATAATTTGAATGTATTTACTTGCGCTCACTAAATCAAAACTTTCAACGATAGCCTGTGCATTAGCATTTGCAAGACTGGTGCCTTGATAAACAATTTCACCATTTGAATAATAGCCAGAACCAGTTGTCAATGTAATTTTGGTTCGAAAATAATTATCACGAATTTGTTCATCAACTTCAGCAATACCAGTTTCAATAATTTCATTTGAAAATACAAATTGTTTTAATTTCATAGCATAAACATATACATTACCACCACGACCGCGACCAAGAGTATAAAACATGGCTTGGTCATTTTCACTTTCAACAAAAGTAATTTCAAAAAAATTTTTCATGAGAGGAACATAAACCAAGTCACCCTCTCTTGGCCTTATTAATTGGCTATTTCTTGTTGCATATCTAAAACGTTTTCTAGAAACCAATAGAGATAATTCATCACGAATTTCAAGGCCAAATTTGGAAATAAAATCACCTTCGCCATCCATACCTGTTACATTTTCAAGATACATTTCTAATGGATGTGCTACCTTATATTCTTTTAACGTATCTTCACCGTAAATATAATCTACTTCATTTCCCCCTCTTACAGTTCTTGGAAGGTAATAAACATCCATACCATAAATCTGCATGGCTTCAATAACCAAATCTTCAACAAGAAGTTGCTCACTTGTTATTTGATTTTTAGGAAAGTGGTTAAAATATAGGTTAGTAGGCACAAATTACCCTATCATAATTTCACTAGGCATACTTGTTGAGTTATACATTTGCTCTTCAAGATATTTAATTTCTTCCATAGCTTCATCATAAATTTGTTGGCCATTTAATGTAACTCCACCAGGCATTTGTATGCCACCGAATTTTTTAAGATTAGAACCCCACTGCATTTTAATTTTAGCAGTGGCATAAGCTTTTAAAAAACGAGTATCCCAAACATCAGTGAGGCCGGAAACTGTCATTGTTGCTGCAGCATTTGTTGCTGATGGTGCAGTAGTTAGTGTTATGCTAGTTGGCGAAATAATTTTACTGACTTGAATTGTTTCGGAGCCAAATGTTACAAAATCATTTTCTACAATTTCTTGGTCAAATTTTGTACCAGTTCCTGTAACCGTTGTGTTACCAGATGTAAGTGCGGCTGTGCCTGTAAGACTAACAGTTTCTGGTGCCATTTTACGATAACATTCAATAATTACATAATCTCCAACTTCAACATCTCTTGTCCAATCAATGTCTAAAAATACTTTGTTTTGCAAACGATTAAAACGAAATTGTGGTGTTCCAGAAAAAAGAAGGTTTAAAGATTGAATATGTTGCATGGTAATTTCATACGAAACATAAGAAACTGAAGTGAAATCATATAAATCATGTAGCCTTAATTGGTATCTAAGGTCAAACATATTAATTGAAGAATTTGAATCATCAAAACGAAGAACGCCAGTGACAAAAAGCACCGCATCGGGACAATAAATCCAACGGCGGTCGATGTCTGTTTGTGTTATTTGATGCTTCATGAAAAGTTTTTCTGTTCCATCGTAGTGGTAATCATAGAAAAAACTCAGTGCATCATCAATTCTATCATCAATTTGATCGTCATCGACATTAATATCAATGACTGGAAATCCTAGCCGTCTAAGGCAGTAATCACGAAATTGTGTTCTTGTTGTTGGAGTGGCCATAAGAAATCCTTGTTTATAAAGTATTTATCTTACAAATACTTTAGAACTTCTGCCGGTTCGACAAAGGCCTCCTTTCTATAGTTACATTGTTCCCACAACCAAAATTGTTTTTCCCGCAAATAAGAACGATCTTTTAATAAATTTGTGTTTTCAGGATGACCAAATATCAACGGATCTGATTGCCCCCAAAGCACAATGCCGGGTTTACCTTGATCCCAGGCTAAATGCTGAAAAAAACTGTCAACTGAAATCCATGTTCGACATGAATTTATAAGGTTTCGAAGCTCAGGTATTGATAAATTTTTATGAAACTCTTTTACAAGTTGAATTTCTTCATTAGTTCCCACTTGTATAATTGGTTCTTTAATTAATGAAATCAGTTCTTTCCAATATGGGTAATTTTTAGGATTATTTTGTCCATTACGAAGAGGTTTTGAATAAGGAGAAATAATTATCATTTTACAATATACATCTTTCGAAAGGCATTTTCTAATGAATCTTTCCAATTCCATTGATCCATTTTTCTGTAAACATTGAATTGATCTATTTCACCAAATAAATCTATAGCTTCAGCAATACTTCGACCTGGCACTATGTCGGGATAGCAAGAAAATATTTCAGCATTTGGTATGTCATCAAGCACATGTGAAAATACTATGTGGTCGCCCATACCACAATCAAGAACTACAATTGTTTTATCTTTAAATTGCAAAAAGTTTTTAAATATTCGATCATCATTGTCGAACATTTCTTTGGTATTTGTTCTTACACCACCAGATTGATTTTTAAGATGCCAAGTTATAGCATTTGGTACGACAAGTAATTTATAGCCTTTTTGTTTTAAACCAAAAGTAAATAATGTTTCTTCACGAAATGCTGCTCTCGATAATGAAAGGTTATAGTCTTGAATACCGGCACGATAAACAAAAGAACAATGTAAATGGTCAACTTCTTTAACATTTGTTATCATATCCCATTGAATATTTTGTTCTTCAATATTTTCAATTTTTCCGGTTGACTGAAGGCCTTTAATATATGGTGGTGTTAATATTGAACCACCAACTGCACCAACTTTTGAATTTGTATAAGACATTAAATTTTCTAGAACATTTGATTCAGCCACTGTGTCATCATCTAACCTCCAAACCCATTCATAATTCATACTGTTAGCTATTTGATGATTGTGATGTTGGCCTTTTTTAGGTCCAAAAACTACTTCCCATTGAATATTTTTTTCGTCGAGAATTTTAAAAAGGTATTGATAATGTTGTATATCTCTTAAATCTTTTGGTTCATCATTATCATCAAACAATACAAATTTATTTGGTAAAAGAGTTTGTGTAATAACCGATTGTATAGCCATTGGTAGTGTTGTATCATATCTACCTTTAGTGGAAATAGAACACAATATACTCACTTAAAAGCCTCAACTGTTAAAAATAAATGATGTGTTTCGTTCATTACATACTTAGACGCCGGCCGAACACGGTTTACAGTTTTAAACCCAGCCCATCCAAGGTTTGTTCTAAGTTGTGTTTCAGTAAATAAAAATTTATGTATTTGCCCAGGAATCCAAGCATGAGCGAAAAAATGACCGTATAACAAAATTCTCCATTGTTCTATATCATAACCTGGTATCGGACTACCTTCAACAAAAGAACGACAAGTTTCTAAAAAATCCGGAGTTTCAAGATATAATTTTCCGCCGGGCTTCAGCACACGATGCCATTCTTTGAGAACTTCTTGTATTTCAAAAAAGTGAAAATGTTCAATGATATGAAAGGCCTTGATTTCATCAATGGTATTATCATCATACGGTAATTTTTGAACATCAAAACGAATATCACATCTAGCATCTTCAGGAGCATATAAATCAATGTTGATATAATCCTCATCATAATCGTGGCCACAAGCCAAATGTAATTTAAGTTGCGGTAACTGTTGATGTTTCTGCCAAAACAATGGCATCTTTTCACCACCCTTTGAGGCTTGCGACCCATCACGAACCAAATAACGAGTGGTTATTTCATCATCTTTATAAAATTTATATCCTCTTGCATCTAATCTAATCCACATATCCCATTCTTCAACGCTGTTTAATGTATCATCAAATTTTTCATAAAGAAAACAACGAGCATTACAAACGACACTTGAAACCCAAATAAAGTTATTATGTCTTAGTTGTTTGCCAATAAAAACATGTGGCACTGGAATGTTATAAGGAAAAACAATTTGGCCATCTTCAGTTACAAATTGTGGAGTTGAATAAACAATGTCACAATTTTTAGTTCTTAAATCATCAAGTGCTCTTTGTAAATGATTTGGAAACCAAACATCATCTGAATCTAAAAAAGCTAAATAATTGCAACCCTCGGCGAGAGCTGCAGTGATTGCTTGATTTCTTGAATGTGCTTGGCCTTTGTTTTCAATGCCTTTCATATAGACAATCGATTTGTTGCCTTTCATATAATCTCTGACCGAATTTACAAGGCCATCGGTTGAACAGTCATCATAGATAAAGTGTACAACATTACCTAAATTTTGAGTTTCTACCGAATTAATTGCATGAAATAAATGTTCGGTATCATTATAAACGGGAGTAATTACACCAATTTTAGGATGATTCATGTTTTTTTCTTTTCTCCATTCTTCATTATGTTTCTTAGCTACCTTCAAAGCATTTTTTAAAAATACAGAACTCCAATTCGGCACTAAAGATTCGTCGTGTACAGTACCTTCACCAAAATGATATATGGGAAAAGAACCAGTAAAATATTTTCGATCAAGTTTTATTTTATCAGAAACTTGTGTAACTTGAAACCCAGCCGCTTCGGCAAGAATAGAAAATTCCATATCTTCGCCTGAACCAATTTCATATTCTTCATTTAAATAACCAATGGTATTAAACACTTTTCGGTCAATCATTACACAAAAGAAAACAGCAAAATCTTTATTCATTACTTTAGAGTATTCTTTTACCACACAAGAAATACCACATTTTTCATTTTCAAAGGGTGCTTCAAGTAAATTTAACCAGGTGTTTTTTTCTTGTTGAAGAAGTTTGGTATCATTATTAAGAAGAATAATTTTATCACAAGATGCGGCTTTAATGCCTAAATTAACAGCTTTGGCAAAACCAATTGCACTATCGGACCAAATTATTTTTAGATGAATACTTGTATTAAGTTTTAGACTTTCAAGGTATTCTTTTGTGTTATCGGTACACCCATTGGCTGACACAATTAATTCTATGTCTTTCATATGAGTGTATTCTAAAATTGATTCGATACATGGTTTAAGAAAATCATCACAGTGATTATATGTTGGTATCACCACACTATATTTCATAACAACTCCAAATTTTATTTTTTAAATCGGTCTATCTCTTCTTTAAGTTCTTTAATAGCTTCAATTAGTACAGCAATAATGTGGTTATAAGAAACTGTTTTATCACCATTATCATTTTGATTAACAACTTCAGGCAATATATGTTGAATTTCTTGTGCAATAACACCCAAAGATTGCTTTTTAGAACCTTTCATACGATAAGAAACGCCACGCAACTCTAATATCTTATTTAGCGCATTATTAATTGGCTCAATATTTTCTTTATACGCTACATCAGAAAGTGTATTGAAATCTGTAGCACTCAACTGGCCAGTAGATGGCCTAAAATAAAGTTTGGTTGAAGATGCTGTGGCTGTCTGGTTTGAACCTGTAGCTGCAACAAATACCGGATAAAAATCAGAAGCTGTTGTTGTATCATTTGTAGCATTAATTGTGGTGGATGGGCCTGAAGCACCAGAATAACCGGAAATGCCGGAATAACCGGAAATGCCGGAATAACCGGAAATGCCGGAATAACCAGAGATGCCGGAATAACTTGAATACCCAGAGATGCCGGAATAACCAGAGTAACCAGAATAACCAGATACACCTTCTGGTCCAGGTGAAGCCGCACTATATCCAGAAACACCAGAATAACCACTATAACCAGAATAACCAGAGATGCCGGAATAACCAGAATAACCAGAAATGCCGGAATAACCAGAATAACCAGAAATGCCGGAATAACCAGATATTCCAGAATAACCAGAGATACCAGAATAACCTGATCGGCCAGAAAAACCTGAAATACCGGAATAAGCAGAAGTACCCGAAGTGCCAGAATAACCAGAAAAACCGGATTTACCCGAATAACCCGATACGCCTGCGCCTAATAGTGTTCTTAGTGATATTGCCATTTTACAAGTTCTTTATTTTATGATTTATTTTATCTATAATTTGTTGTTGTTCTTTAATAGCTTCAATCAACACAGCAATAATATGATTGTAAGATACAGTTTTGTCGCCATTATCATTTTGATTAACAACTTCAGGCAAAACATTCTCTATTTCTTGAGCGATAACTCCAAAAGCGGGTTTATTTGAATCTCTAAACTGATAAGAAACTCCTCTTAGTTCTAATACTTTATTTAGTGCATTATGGATAGTGTCTATATTTTCTTTATATGCTATATCCGAAAGTGTGTTGAAATCTGTAGCGCTTAATTGTCCAGTTGAAGGTCTGAAATAAAGTTTGGTTGAAGATGCTGTAGCTGTTTGGTTTGATCCGGTTCCAGCAACAAATACAGGATAAAAATCAGAAGCTGTTGTTGTATCATTTGTGGCGTTAATTGTGGTTGATGGACCGGCAGCGCCAGAAAAACCAGAAATACCAGAGAATCCAGAAATACCAGAGAATCCAGAAATACCAAAAAATCCAGAGTAACCAGAAATACCCGAAGCACCAGAAATACCAGAATAGCCAGAAATACCAGAAAATCCAGAAATGCCTGAAGCTCCTGAAATACCAGAAAATCCAGAGTAACCAGAAATACCAGAAAACCCGGAGTAACCAGAAAATCCAGAATATCCAGAAATACCAGAATAACCATTTATACCTGAATCGCCTGAAATACCAGAATATCCAGAATAACCAGAAATGCCCGAATAACCAGAGTAACCCGAAATACCTGAAAATCCAGAGTAACCAGAAATACCCAAAGCACCAGAAATACCAGAATATCCAGAATAACCAGAAATGCCCGAATAACCAGAGTAACCCGAAATACCAGAATAGCCAGAATAGCCAGAAATACCTGAGAATCCGGAGTAACCAGAAATGCCCGAATAACCAGAGTAACCCGAAATACCAGAATAGCCAGAATAGCCAGAAATACCTGAGAATCCGGAGTAACCAGAAACGCCTGAATAACCAGATATACCAGAAGTACCTGAAATGCCAGAATAACCGGAATAGCCAGAAATACCTGAGAATCCGGAGTAACCAGAAACGCCTGAATAACCAGATATACCAGAAGTACCTGAAATGCCAGAATAACCGGAATAGCCAGAAATACCTGAGAATCCGGAGTAACCAGAAATACCCGAAAAACCGGAGTAACCAGATATACCAGAATAACCTGAATATCCGGATATGCCGGAATAACCACTTATACCAGAATAACCAGAGGTGCCCGAATCACCATTTCTCGTTAAATTAAATCCAGACAAATCACCATCATCTAATGCATCTGGTGAATTTGAAAGCACAGTAACACTTAATTCATAATATCCAGTTTTCTTTGTTACAGAATCAACTTGTATGTAAAGACGTTCAGTGCCAGCTGAACCACGAATACTTAAAAAACCTTTAGGTGTTCCTGTCGTATTGAAAACAGAACTCACAAAAGGATAAACATTTGCGCCGGCTATATCATCATCATCAAACCAAAGTTTAGAAATTAATGCTTGGCTTCCCGGACTATTTGAATGAAATGATTGTGAATCTGGTGCGGTATCTGTTGTCTTAGCGGTGTCGAAAGTATAAAAGAAAAATCCTCCAACCGCACCAACGCTTCCCGAATAACCAGAAATACCAGAATAACCAGATAAACCCGAAGCACCTGAAATACCGGAAAACCCAGAATAACCAGAGATACCAGAAAATCCAGAAATACCTGAGTAACCAGATAAACCCGAAGCACCAGAAATACCAGAAAACCCGGAATAACCAGAGATACTAGAATAACCAGATAAACCCGAAGCACCAGAAATACCAGAAAACCCGGAATAACCAGAAAATCCAGAATATCCAGAAATACCGAAATAACCACTTATACCTGAAGCGCCTGAAATACCAGAATATCCAGAATAACCAGAAACGCCTGAGTATCCGGAAATACCAGAGAATCCGGAATAACCAGAAATGCCGGAATAACCAGAGACACCGGAGTAACCGGATGTACCTAATTGGCCAGAATAACCAGAAATGCCTAATTGACCAGAATAACCGGAGTTACCAATTTGGCCAGAAAATCCCGATTGACCAGAATATCCTGATGGTCCCGAATAGCCTGAAATGCCTGAGAAACCAGAGTAACCAGAAGCGCCAGAAAAACCACTTATCCCGGAAGTACCAGAAAAACCAGATTGTCCAGAATAACCTGAGATACCTGAAGCACCCGAAATACCAGAGTAACCGGAAACACCAGAAAACCCGGAGTAACCCGATGGTCCCGAATAACCTGATGTACTATTACCAGAGTAACCAGATACACCTGAATAACCAGATGATCCTACAAATTGAGCACCCGAAAAACCAGAAAAACCAGAAAAACCAGAAATACCTGAGTAACCAGAATAACCCGAACGACCCGAATAACCACTTGAGCCTGGATTATCTCCACTGTAACCGGAAAAACCAGAACGACCAGAATAACCACTTGAGCCTGGATTATCTCCACTGTAACCGGAAAAACCTGAAGTTCCTTGAACACCCGTTGCAACTGCTGCTGTTAAATTACCTCCAAGTTTTACAGTGCTAACAGAAGGACTAGCCTTGGTTATTTCTATTTTCATGTAACTATCTTGTTACATTTGGCAGAACCGTAGCAATACCTTCTACCACTCTTGTAACAGTAGTGTTGGATGTGTCATCCATTTCAATATCAAAAACATAACGGCCAGCACGAAGGTTTGCGGTATTAGCTGAAGAAATCCCTAAAGAAATAACACCATTTGCAGTATCATCAACAGTTATGGTGAAATTGTTAGCAGTAGAGGAATAATAAGACCTTCGAAGCTGGCCTGTAAAAATGTGATTTGCTAAATTTTTACCAGTTCCATTATCATTTTTAATTGTAATTTGTAATGAAAATGTCGCACCGGCCTCAATGTCGAGTTCTACAAAGTCTGCCAAAGTGAGGTCTCCTCTTTAACCCATATTTAGTTAAAAGAAGAGTTTAATTACCATTCTCCTGTCCAATGTTTGATGCCTGATTTGGAGTAGAATTCTTTCTTTAGTTTTCCCCAGTCACCTATATCCTCACGATTTCGATATAGAAAAGTGAAATATGGCGGATCTTCAACAAAAACTTCAATGAAACCTAGACTTTTTATCTTATTTATTATTCCTTCAAACTTTTCTTGGCCCGGATTCGTGTTAATCATTTCACCAACTAAAGTATGAGTGATAGCGTGCATGTAGGTTTGAGCGCCTAAGAAATAAATGTTATCAAATCCTATCTTTCTACGATGCAAATACATTGAAATTGTTGTATTATAAACCGGGTTATTTGGTGCGCTTATCATTAAATCGTGAGAAAAATCATAATACCTACAAACAGGAAGAATTTGTTTTACATTTTTTGGTATAACTTCTGACAATTTAACATCACAGAAGCGGTCAATGTCAACGTAAATACCACCCTCATAAAGTAACTTATAGAGCCTCCAAATATCTGTTTTGGCCACAATGCCTTTATGTTCAACTAAAGAAAAATCATGCCGCATTGTTTCATTTAAATAGTCATTAATTTCTTCATCAATGGTTATTCTTATGTCCCAATCTGGGTTTAAATCTCGAAGCCTTTTAACACCATAAATTATAAGTGGTGAATGTCTCTCAAAAAGATTCTTATCTTTCCAAGAGAGGTGAACTATTTTGGGTATCACACTAGTTCTTAACTGTTATAATAGTTGCAGACTTATCCGACCAGGTTAAATTTCCTAAACAAGCAATATTCCATTTGATTTGACCATGTTCTTCGGTACATTCGGTAAAAGTTTCACCTATAATACGAACATCGGTTGCTAAATGTTCGATGCCGTTTTCGAATACACGCCAAACCAAAGGTGTGCCACTATGATTAGTATTAAATCTGATATGATATTTGTTCACTTGAGGCCCATTGATTCTCTTATTTTTGTGGCTGAAATGTTGTGAATCGTATCATCAAAAACTTCTTGTTCAATTTTATAGCCAACGTCACGGCCGTATGTGATGTTTACAATATTTGGCACAACAAGAATTTCATATTGACCTTGATATAAAGGATCCAAATCACGGCGAATAAAGTTTTTAACTTGTTCAATGGCAAAAGGATTGGAGCCATTCCAACCTTGACAATCACGAATCATAATGGCCACTTGTCCGGTCTTTGCAATTGCTCTTTCAAATAGCGCTCGATGTCCTGGATGCCATGGTTGCCAACGACCCAGCATTTGAACTGTTTCTTTTTGCCAATCAAATCGAGGCCTTCTTTTTTCTTGGAGAATCATTTCACCAACATAGGGGACCCACTTCTCGGCGTTTTGTTCATTGATACGAAAATCATAAACATCTGGCGGAACAAAGGCTTTATTGGTATCTTCATAACGACCAGCATCAATTGTGTCCATCCAAATTGTCCAATCGGCTTTGAAATTGTGTCGCATCTCAGGTAAAGGTGCCACGAAATCACAAATGACATAATCACCTTTACATCTCAAAGCAAAATCAAACATACGAATTGATTGGCGAATACGGCCTTCACGACTAAAATCCCAATCGTTAAATTTTTTGCGAACCTCATCGGCATTAAACCAATCAACACGAGCATTTAAATTTGGATATGGAACATCTTCAATTGATGATAATGACCTTGTGCCGTGTGTTTCAAGGTATCTTTTAAGGCGCTCAGCAAAATATGTTTTACCGGATCCTGGAAGACCCATAATTAAAATTTTATTCATAGTTCAATTTCATCCCAAAGTTTTTTATAATCAGTAAAAGGTGGTTCAGTATCATAAGTAATGTGCATAGCAAGTGATGGTATTGGAGAAAACAATGGCACTGGACCTCTTGTTGAAACACCATCATCCCATAACTTATTTAGCGTATCGTTTTCAAAGATAACCAAGCGGCCATAATATTTTGCCATAACTGCAAAAATATCCCAATAGTCTTTGAAAACGCTTGAATCTAAAAACATAGTTTGTGTGGTATGCTGCGTTGTTTTCCAGTGTCGATCATTACCTAAAAATATAATTGATGGTTTTGTTCTAAATGAAGTATTACTGGTATAAGACATAGGACAATCATCAGGTCGAATACCAATTGGAGTGCCAAGCATATTTCTAAATCGCTCACCCATTGATAAAAATTCTGGTATAGCACTTGGATAATGTAAATAATCATCTTCAACTGAGTATGACCAATCTCGGCCATTATCCCGACAACATTCAAACTGTTTCAGGCCAGAATAATTATGACCTCTTTCTTCTAAATCAAAAAAATAATATTCAATGTTTTTATTGGCAGCAACCGTTTTTAAATATTTTTTTGTATCTTCGGAACTATGGTCATCGTAAATCCAAAGCCTTATATCGGTATTTTCGGTTTTCTCAATTGAATTACAAAGAGAAACGAAACACTTTTTAATTAGCATTGGTTTATCTGATGGTATAATTCTTTTACCTGTACTTGAGCGACTTTCATGTATTGAATTATTATCGCAAGTTCTAAGGGCTATGTCAAGTTTTCTTTTCGTCATATAATAATGGGTTTTGAAATTCGGCTTTAAGAATTTGATCTTTAAAAAACTCCATAAAGGCATCGGGACCAAAATAATTCCATACGCCAGATAGTTGATAGATAAGTCCTATATTTGTATTTCTGGAAAATTGAATAAGCCAAGAGAGCACTTCCGAATCTATCTTTTGGCCACACTCAACGACACGAAGCATTCTATGTTCTTTATTTTGTCCCCAATTCTCCACATTGACCAAAACTTTAGAACGAGTTGGCTTCATCCATTCTGGTAAAATGCCTTGTATGTAAGCACAATGATAATCACGACAACTTTGTGGACGAACATCGTGTACTGTACAATTTTCACCAAGGTAGAAACATGGTTTTCCTGGATGCTTTAGATGGCCATTGATAACATAAAATAACCAACGACAACAAACACTACAGTCACCACATTGCCTATCGTAGTGTACAGGTTTTGGTTTTGAAGAATAAAAATTTACTGGGCTTTCAGTCATGATCTTTTAATGAAGGCTGATTGATATCCATTAGGTAAAATACAAACATCTATTTTACCCCAATTACACTGTATAAAACTGTCAACGGCTAATCTTGGAGAATAGTGTAAAGGTTTTTGTCCGTTAGATTCTGTATGACACCAAGAAACCGAATCGTCGCATAACATAGCACCTCCAGTATTTAGCAAATTAAAACCAAGAACCATGTCTTCAAGAACTTCGGCGGCCTTGTGGTCACCATCAACATAAATGAAGTCGGCACGAACACCTTTATGGTGTAATTCCATGAGACCATCCCAAGATCGCTTCTTCATAAACTTAATGTTATTCTTATAGGGAAAATTATTTAAATAAGAAACAAATTCCTTTTCAGCCTCAAATATTCTTTCTTTGGTTAAAGCGTCTGATGGTCCCGAATATGGGTCGATTGCATAATGAACATAATCTTTATTTTTTGGTGCTATCATTTGAGTCATGTTAAAGGTAAAATAACCTTCGAACACGCCAATTTCAATGACTGTTTTTGGCGGAGGTATTTTTTCCAGTATGTGTCTTATACTACCTTCTAAATAATCGTGGAATCTTAACATAAATTTTTTGCCATTGTATAAATTTCTTGAATTTGATTTTTATTGAAACTCATAACCATATCATTTGCCCGATCAGCAAATTCTGAATCAACACCACCAATTCTTATGGGATTATATGTTGGTTGGACACCATTGCGATAAATTTTAAACCATTCGGGATAACTTACATTCTTTTCAAATGTAGATCCCATGACAATGACACCCGGTTTATCAAATGCACGAGCCATATGTTGGCCGACTGAATCAACACCTACAAAATAATCACATTGAGAAATCATGGCCATATAAAATCTCAAATCGGCACCATTCATATTTTTGGTGTTCAACATAAAATTATCTTTTGGATGTATGAACTCACTGGGTCCGAAATATAGAACAACAGCATCTTGCGACAAAAGGTAACCTAAATTAAGAGAATCATCAACATCTAAACTACGACCCGAAGCATCAAATGGGCGATTGTTGACTAGTTGAATACCAGATCCAAACGGTTGATACACCACAAACTTTTTTCTTTTCTTTTGTTTTTTTGCATCATCAATCATCTTTGTGACTGTTATTATTTCGTTTGAGTGTAGATATAAATTAGCCTTTGTTAAATCAGAATGATCGGTTGTGTGATTGATTTCTTCATCAAAGGCTTCACTCAAAGAAGTTTTTTGATTGTAATAAGAATGACAATGATATGGTTCGGGTGATTTAAGTATTGAGTTTTTAATAATTAACTCAAATATACCTTTTTGATTTACGCCATACGTTTTAGATTGTAGCAGTGGATGGTTCCAATATAGGTTTTCCCATCCATAAATCAATACTTTAAAATCGTCTTCTGGGTTTAGACGAGCATATTTCTCAAGAGCAGGTGTAGCCGTAATGATTCTTCCTGCACCACCAGATAATAAAAATGTTGTATTCATTTTAAATTTTTCTTCCAATTTTCAATCACTTTATAAGCATTTGGTAGAACCGTATCTTTTGGTCCCATGTTTCCTAAATGAACGAAGTAGTATCGTTGCCAATCTTCCCATGTAATACCAGTATACTTCAAACCATATTTAGCCATATTTAAAGACAAACAATACTCATCAATGAAGGCATGAGGCTTTAAAATTTTTTTTGCCTCATTTGGATCCATGTCTAATGGTTCCCAAACATCATGTGTAGACTTAAATGAAATAACGGCATTTGTTGAGATACCGACATCACGGCCATCACGTTGAAAGTAAATGTTGTCTTCTACTCCGTAATAATGATCGGTTGCATGAAAGTTATCATTAAATGCTATGTGATGTGGCTTTGTGACGGTAGTAAAATCTGGAAAATCTGGATGAATTAAAATGTCAGCATCTAAAAGAAAATTAGCATCATAATTTCTACCACATTCATACATTTGCATTTTCTCATAGTACATATGCCATTCGGGAAATTTTCTTTGGTCGATAATGTTTAAATCGGCACCAATTTTTTTAGCATAATAACTAATGCTTGGGTATGTTAATGACCAAAGTTCGGGAAAAAAGTCATTGATATAAACAACATGAACACATTTATTCATGAATTTATGGAGTTCTGTAGTTCGTAATTTATAGATTCACCAGCCATATCGTAGGCATACACATCATCTTGTATAATTCCAAATAAATCGGAGCGCATAAAAACATCAGCCGTTGTAATAATTCCAACTCTTAGAATATGAGAAACTAAATTTTTGGCTATTTGTGGGTCAATGGCATACGCATGAGCACGACAAATAAACCTTAGGCGGCCTTCATACCAAGATGCGTGTGGAGGTAACTTAAATACCGGTAGCGTTCCCTTTACTTGTTCTATACATCCTAAAAACTGTATCATATTATAAAAACCAAATTTAAGTAAAGGTTTAATCATTACAGCATCATGTTCAAAAATAACAATTGGTTTATCAATGGTCATACAGTGGCACCATAATGAAAAATGCGACATGATAATAGCAACTTGCGTGGTACTTATGTCTGTTTTATGTACTTTTAGCCACTGTATATGATCTTTGTTTTTAAGGTGATTTGGTATAATGACATCAACTTTATTGGTGCCATCAAAGGCCTCCCAATATTTAGCAGGCATTCCAACTTTGTCACAAGTGTATTTACATCTTTCAGAAAGCTCTTGTGAAACTGGATTACCTGATAATTTAAGTATGTAAGCCGATTCAATTTCACGTTCATGTGTATATTCATAATTAAATTTCATAACATAATCGCAGTGAAGTCCTTTCCCGATGGTTCTTTGAGCCAGTTCGGCGACATGGTATCATCAAGCAATAATTGTTCAGATTCTTTTCTTGTAAATTCACCATCGACATTTTTACTGAGTTCAACCATCTTTTCAACGGGCAGGTGATAGAGGTATGCAGCTGTAAGAAGAACAACATAAAGGTTTAAAAGTTTAATGTTATGAGATACAATTGGGTGTTGATTTCTTACGGTATTAGCCAAAAGTTTTCTGTAGTTTTTTCTTAACTCCATTTTTGGCTGATGTGGTTGCATTTTATAAAAGTTATGTGGCGGTTCGGCTTCAGGGTACTCTTCATCGGGTATTTGCCGACGAATCTCTTTCATAAAATCTACCAATGTCTTACAAATTCCAACCATATCATCATCAAGGTCAGCAATTTGAAAGTCATTAAATACGTTAATAATTCTTTGGTTCATAGGTACTCCGTTATGATATGTGGTCGATGTTCATAGAAATTACCATTCTTCGTCCTTTTGTTTTAGGCACTTCATGGTGAAGAATCGCTGGAAAAAGAATTAATGAGCCTGAAGCTGGAACAACGGTCAGTTCATCTTCAAATACAATTGGTGCAGAATCTTTTTCAACTTCAAGGTATATAACCGCAGCAAAGGTCGATGGAAAATGTGAATGTTTTACTGCATAGTCGCCTTTCTCATATAACATACCCCAACAATTATATATTTTATACTTCAATTCAACATTAAAATATGTCTTAGATACTTCTTCACAAAACGATAGAACAATGTCAATGAGTGGCTGAAAATTTGGATTGTTTAAATGGCTTCCCCAAGAAGAAACATAATCGGCCTTAACATTAGATTCCATTCTTCTTGGATTTTTTTGGCGCTCTTCAAAAATGGCTTTAGCGGCCATTTCAATAGCCTGTCGATGTTGACCAATGTTTGTTGTAAAAACTGGAAGTTCTTTAAATACCTTACGAAATTCTATTTGATTTTTCATAATAAATTTCAGGATAAAATGTCTTGTAAAAAAATTCATTGTGCCGTATGACAAGGTCCGATTGTTCTGGCGTCATCATAGATATATAGTTCGGTTCCATATATCTTAGTTTTGTTTCGGTCTTGTGTGAAACTAGAGCTCGATAAACAGTGTCATGTTCATACTGTTCAGCCGGAGGTATGTTATTTAAGTCATGGTCGAAATAGGGTAGGTCGAGCCATTGATACAGTGATCTCAACGATTCTTTTGGTTTTTCATTAAAGTCTTCAAAACGAAAAAGAAAGAAATTATTTGGCCTCTTTTGCATCCATTCGTAAACATGTGGAAGGTAATAAAGTGGCCTTCCTAAATTTGCACCAACATCGGTACAATAAATTTCCATTCGTTTTTCAAAGGGCATTAGGTGTACAGGGTCTTCTTTGGAACCTATTGTCCACATTGGATGTCTTTGAAGAAGTTTTTCAAAAGAACAAATTATATCTCGAACATCACGAAGCGAAATGATAATCTTGGGGTTTTCATAAAGAGCAAAAATCATATTTAAATTACTGTCCCAGCACCTCGACTTAGAAATGATATTTGGTTTATTGGTTAAGGCATTGTACCAACCATCAATACCATATTTCATAAAAGAAAGGAGAGACTTAGTAAGCACATCCTGATCCATAGCAATAAACTCGGATATAGATGTGGCCTGTATTTTACAACCTTCAACTAGGTATGGAGTTGGACAAGTTGATGATGTAAAGATGCTAGGGTTTTGTTGAAGGATATTCATCAAAAGGGTTGAACCGGAACGAGGCAACCCTATACAAAAATTCATATTTTTCATAATTTACTTTCATTAAGATTAAGCGGTACTATTGTATTTGATGGCTAAAGAATGGTTATCAACCTTTGCTATATCACTCCATTGGGTACCTGGTACCTGGACTGGAGAAGACCTCCGATCAGTATAAGTTATTTGTCCCAATTGACCTTTATCATTATCGCCCCATACCCATAAGGTACCATCGGTTTTACGAGCTAAGGAATAAAGACATCCCCCTCCTATATCATTCCATTGGGTACCTGGTATCTGGACTGGAGAGGATCTATAAGTTCTGGTATTGTCTCCTAGGTTGCCTCGACCATTATTACCCCATGCCCATAAGGTACCATCGGTTTTACGAGCTAAGGATTGAAAACCGCCACCCGCTATATCATTCCATTGGGTACCTGGTACCTGGACTGGAGAGGATCTATAAGTTCTGGTATTGTCTCCTAGTTGGGCAACACCATTAGCACCCCATGACCACAAGGTACCATCGGATTTACGAGCTAAGGAAAAGCTAACACCACCTGCTATATCATTCCATTGGGTACCTGGTACCTGGATTGGAGAGGATCTATTAGTATTGGTATTGTCTCCTAGTTGGCCATTATAATTATAACCCCATACCCATAAGGTACCATCGGATTTAAGAGCTAAGGAATGGCTACCACCACCTTCTATATCATTCCATTGGGTACCTGATATCTGGATTGGAGAGGATCTATAAGTTCCAGTATTGTCTCCTAGTTCGCCACTACCATTAGCACCCCATGCCCATAAGGTACCATCGGATTTACGAGCTAAGGAATGCCTATTACCATTTGCTATATCATTCCATTGGGTACCTGGTACCTGGACTGGAGAGGATCTAGGAGTTATGGTATTGTCTCCTAGTTGGCCTTGACCATTATTACCCCATGCCCATAAGGTACCATCGGATTTACGAGCTAAGGAATGACAACCACTACCTGTTATATCATTCCACCGAAAACCTGGTATCTGGATTGGAGAGGATCTATTAGTTGTGGTATTGTCTCCTAGTTGGCCACAATTATTATAACCCCATGACCATAAGGTACAAGCACCCTCATCAAAAACTGGAGCCACAGATTTACGAGCTAAGGAATGGGAACTACCACCTGCTATATCATTCCATTGGGTACCTGGTATCTGGACTGGAGAGGATCTATAAGTTGTGGTATTGTCTCCTAGTTGGCCACAATTATTAACACCCCATGACCATAAGGTACCATCGGATTTACGAGCTAAGGAATGGGCAACACTACTCCCTACATCATTCCATTGGGTACCTGGTATCTGGACTGGAGAGGATCTATTAGTTGTGGTATTGTCTCCTAGTCGGCCAGAACCATTATAACCCCATGACCATAAGGTACCATCGGATTTACGAGCTAAAGAAAAACTAGCACTACCTACTATATCATTCCATTGGGTACCTGGTATCTGGACTGGAGAGGATTTCCAAGTTGTGGTGTTGTCTCCTAGGTTGCCAGAACTATTATTACCCCATACCCATAAGGTACCATCGGATTTACGAGCTAAGGAATGGGAACTACCACCCTCTATAACATTCCATTGGGTGCCTGGTACCTGGACTGGAGAGGATCTTTGAGTTGTGGTATTGTCTCCTAGTTGGCCATAAACATTATAACCCCATGACCACAAGGTACCATCGGATTTAAGAGCTAAGGAATGACTTTCACCACCCGATATATCACTCCATGTGGTGCCTGGTACCTGGATCGGAGAGGATCTTTGAGATGTAGAATTGATTCCTAAACGGCCACAATTACCAGATCCCCACACCCATAAAGTGCCATCAGATTTGCAGGCTAAAGAATGGTTACCACCACTTGCTATATCACTCCATTGGGTACCTGGTATCTGGACTGGAGAGGATCTAGGAGTTGTGGTATTGTTTCCTAGAAAGCCACTACCATTATCACCCCATGCCCACAAGGTACCATCGGATTTACGAGCTAAGGAATGAGAATTACCGATTGCTATATCATTCCATTGGGTACCTGGTATCTGGATTGGAGAGGATCTACAAGTTTTGGTATTGTCTCCTAGTCGGCCATCACCATTATAACCCCACGACCACAATTCACCGCCATCAAACGTAGCATCATAACCCACACAACCAGCCAAAACTAATTCATAATATTTCTTTAAACGAAATACATTTTTAGTTACCATTAAACATCCTTGTAATTGATTCCTTGCTCTTTTATATCCTGTTTAGTCCAACAAGTCAAAGAATATTTTGTACCCTCTATTAAATCATCACAAAAATGTAAATGTTGTATACTGCTTGGCCAAAGTAAAATCCAACCAATAGGAACATTCTTATTTGAAAACTTTTGCCTAGGAAATACTAACTCGGCACCTCTGTATTTATCATTTAATTTCACTGATCCCGTAATTAAGCTGCCATCAAAATGTTTTCTTAAATTTCTTTGACCGTTCATTGTATACTTAATAATGAACGGAACTTTCCAACCAAAGAACCATTGCTCCGATGGAAGTTGATAATAATCTTCAAGAATGGGTTGCAGAATATATTTCCAATGTCTACAATAAGAAGTGTAAAGCTCTTCGGAAATTTTATTTATGCGAAGCTCCGAACCAGGTACCGGGTCACTTGGATGACTTTGAAAACCACCTATGTTTTCGGCAGCCTCAATGACATACTCACAAAACTCTGGCTTCCAAAATTCAACGGCCAAAATATCAGTGGCCACCTCTTTGACTTCCGGTTTTGTGTGAATAAACTGTTGGTACATTATTGCACTTTTACATAAGAATCGGCAGCAATGACATACCTAGGTGTTTCAGTATCACAATAGCTCGAACGATGATAGAGCCACCCTGGAAAAATAACCCAAGTTAAATTAATTGGTGCGATAAATTGATTACGAACACCATGAGATTCATTTTGTCTTGGGTCCATAAATTCGGTGCCACCTTCATTTTCATTTCCAGGAACACTTAAATAAAATACACCCGAAAGAAACGAAGGGTTGTGATTATGCCATGGGTTGGTTTGTGTAACATTAAAGGATTTCCAGCCCTTGTAGAACCAGGCTCGAGCACCAGTGAATTGCATTGAGTTTTGATTGTTGACAAAATCATTCACGGTTTGTAAATATTGTTGGCAAGAATTTAAAAAAGTATATTTAAGTTTCTGCCAAATTTCTGGTGCTTCATCTAAAAACAAAATAGGTTTACTTTGATATTTGGGAGTTTTTTCATCGTCTTGTATGTACTTACCATTGTCACAAATTTTATCAATGTCGAAAATCATAGCGTTTACATCATCATTTGTAATCACCTCAGAGCAATCAAAACGCAAGACAGTTGTTGGAAATAATTTAAATTCTTGATATTTCATGGTATAGTTCTTTCAAGGTTTCAGACCAGTCATTGTATTTAGTTTGTCTGAGAACCTTTACATTTTTTGGATACCAGGGCATTGTATCAGAAGCCCATACAAAATACGGTACTAATGGAACCAAAACAATGACAGGTATACCCATGGCACCAGCTAAATGTGCGGTACTGGTACAACTGGTCACCATTAAATCAAGACTACCAAAGACCGAATAGGTATCTTGCCAGTCTCGAATGATTTCTCGGCAATTTGGTATTCTTGGGTCACCATCTTCAAATTGTAAAGAAAATAATTGACCAAATTCTTCAAGATCCTTCAGTGCATCTGAGGGTACCGTTCTAAATTGGTCATGTTCAAACTCTGGATTTCCAAACCATTTAATGCCAATCTTTTTTTGGCCATTCGCTACTTTATTCATTTGCTTGGTAATAAATGGTTCAACATAGGATTTTATATAAGGAAAAACGACATGTTCTTGTGGTGAATTTAAACCAAGAATATCGGGTAAAGCCATACTTGGTGCATAATGATCGTAGTCTAATTCTTTCAGTGCGCTACTTGGCATTACATCATACCCAGCATTGGTCAGTAAACGAAGAAGGGATGGATTACAAAGAATGGTTAACTTATTACATTTTGTTTTAAGGTAATTGGCCCATCGTAAAAAAATAAATTCATCACCCAGACCACCTTCAAGTAAAAGAACTAAATGATTGGTTTGTTGACCACTCCATCGGTTCTCGGGATGAACGATGCCATTTTCAAGGTGAAGGTATTCGTGACCCCAGGATCTTACTTCAGACCCTTTTTGTATGAGTTTAAACCCTTTTGAAAATTCATTGTTTCTTAGGTAATGCCAGGCTATATTAAAAGCAACTTTTGAATCTTCTTTATTTAATGTCTCATAAATTTCAAGAGCCTTATCATGGTTTCCTATGGCATTGTAATAAAGAGCCGTATCAATCCAAAGGTCTGCGTCTTTCTTCAGTGGCAATAACAATTCAAGAGCCTCGGGAGCCCTTGAAGTGTAATAATAGCACTTGGCTAAATTTGGTATGAGTTCTTTTGGTAGGTCAGGACGATCAAGTAATTGAAGAGCTTCAGAAAATTGTTTTTGGTCAAACAGGTTCTTCGCTTGGTCGTTGATCGCTTGAAAGTCCATAATCTGTTTTTGTGTCACTTGGTAATCCTATAAAGGGGCGAGTGTCGTAAATTTTATCCTTGTGTTTGCCATCGGCTTCAACAAAGTGCATAAACAATTGATAGTGTGAGGTGCCCTCGAAACCATCACGCCAATGATGTACTTTGTTTCCCTGATAAACTACGGCATCACCAGAATAAAGCGCACACATTTGAGGTTGCTTGTGTACTTCTTTATTTAGCATCCAAATTGGCCATAGCGTATCATATTCACCACCAAGAAATACCGATACCGAATGTTCACACTCATCTCGATCAATATGTGGAAGTAATTCGGAGCCTTTGTAATAAATTCGTGCGTAAGTATAAGTTGGAAATAATTGCTTTCCTACGGCACCAGAAATCAAAGGTGCCGACATAAGCATAAAAGTATCAAAGGCTGGGTCACCATAGGTACACAAAGAATTACCGACTTGTGCATCGCCTTTTTGTAATTTATCGTTTGTTTTTAATGTGTCGAAATAGGTTTTAAGGTAGTCAGCGAAAAAATGTGGTATAAATTTTCGAAGTACGATAAAGCCTTCTTTGTCATAAGTATGGTCTGGAGTAGATTCGTTCATAGGTGCATATCCATGTTGCAAGTGTATATCTGTTACCTTTGGTCACCGGATAAACTCGGTGTGTGAATTCAATGTAGGAAGGAAAGCAAATCACAGTTCCGGCCTTTGGTTTAAATGTCACATTAAAGTTATTTAGTTCGAGTTCACCACCTTCATAGTCATCATTTAGGTAGGCTAAAATCGACAAGTCTCTTTCGCAAACTCTTGTCAGTTTTCCGTGGACAAAATCTTCAGAATCATTATGTTCTTTATATTCACCACCAACGGGGTAATGGAGTAATTGTGTAGGTTCAATAAATTTAATTGGTTGTTTATATTTGTCAAGAAGCATACCATTATAAAAAGAAGTAATGGAGGCCTGAGTTTGTTGTAAAAGGTCATAAGGTATAGGAATCCAATTTGTTTTACGATACTCAAGGTTTGTTTTTTGGTTATCGGAATAACCGGTAAGTGCCGGAGAAACTTCTTGTTCTTTTAATGACAAATACATATCAAGTAAAGAATCATTTAAGCAGTTTGGCATCACCGTAACATAATCAAATAAAAGCATAATTTATAAAAAAATAATAATTATACCGGAAAACATTTGATGGCTAAAGAATGGTTATTACCACCTGCTATATCATTCCATTGGGTACCTGGTATCTGGACTGGAGAGGATCTAGTAGTTCTGGTATTGTCTCCTAGTTCGCCAGAAGCATTAACACCCCATATCCATAAGGTACCATCGGATTTACGAGCTAAGGAATGGAGATCACCACTTTCTATATCATTCCATGTGGTACCTGGTACCTGGACTGGAGAAGATCTACAAGTTGTGGTATTGTCTCCTAGTCGGCCAAAACAATTATAACCCCATGACCATAAGGTACCATCGGATTTACGAGCTAAGGAATGGACACAACCACCTTCTATATCATTCCATTGGGTACCTGGTATCTGGACTGGAGAGGATCTATTAGTTGTGGTATTGTCTCCTAGTTCGCCAGAATCATTACGACCCCATACCCATAAGGTACCATCGGATTTACGAGCTAAGGAATGAAGACTACCACTTGCTATATCATTCCATTGGGTACCTGGTACCTGGATTGGAGAGGACCTATTAGTTCTGGTATTGTCTCCTAGTTGGCCAAAAAAATTAGAACCCCATGACCATAAGGTACCATCGGATTTACGAGCTAAGGAATGGTAATTACCACCTGCTATATCATTCCATTGGGTACCTGGTACCTGAACTGGAGAGGATCTACAAGTTGTGGTATTGTCTCCTAGTTCGCCATATTGATTACGACCCCATACCCATAAGGTACCATCGGATTTACGAGCTAAGGAATGAATACTACCACTCACAATATCATTCCAGGAGGTACCTGGTATCTGGACTGGAGAGGATCTACAAGTTGTGGTATTGTCTCCTAATTGGCCATTATTATTATAACCCCATGACCATAAGGTACCATCGGATTTACGAGCTAAGGAATGACTACAACCACCTGCTATATCACTCCATTGGGTACCTGGTACCTGGACTGGAGAGGATCTATTAGTTGTGGTATTGTCTCCTAGTTGGCCTTCAGCATTACGACCCCATGCCCAAAGTGTACATCCTTCACCAAAAACAGGAGCCACAGGTTTACGAGCTAAGGGATGATAAAAACCACCTGCTATATCATTCCATTGGGTACCTGGTACCTGGACTGGAGAGGATCTATAAGTTTTGGTATTGTCTCCTAGTTGGCCAAATTGATTAAGACCCCATGACCACAAGGTACCATCGGATTTACGAGCTAAGGAATGATAATCACCACCTGCTATATCATTCCATTGGGTACCTGGTATCTGGACTGGAGAGGATCTTTGAGTTATGGTATTGTCTCCTATTTGGCCATAATTATTAGCACCCCATGACCATAATGTACCATCAGATTTACGAGCTAAGGAATGAAAACTACCACTTGCTATATCATTCCATTGGGTACCTGGTATCTGGACTGGAGAGGATCTTTGAGTTCTGGTATTGTCTCCTAGTGAGCCAAAACTATTATAACCCCATGACCATAAGGTACCATCGGATTTACGAGCTAAGGAATGATGACAACCACCACTTGCTATATCATTCCAGGAGGTACCTGGTACCTGGACTGGAGAGGATCTAGGAGTTGTGGTATTGTCTCCTAGTGAGCCATAAGGATTAGCACCCCATGCCCACAAGGTACCATCAGATTTACGAGCTAAGGAATGATAACCACCACCTCCTATATCATTCCAGGAGGTACCTGGTATCTGGACTGGAGAGGACCTTTGAGTTCTGGTATTGTCTCCTATTTGGCCATAAACATTATAACCCCATACCCACAAGGTACCATCGGATTTACGAGCTAAGGAATGACTATTACCACCTACTATATCATTCCATTGGGTACCTGGTACCTGGACTGGAGAGGATCTATAAGTTGTGGTATTGTCTCCTATTTGGCCATAAACATTAGAACCCCATACCCATAAGGTACCATCGGTTTTACGAGCGAAGGAATGCTGACAACCACCTGCTATATCATTCCAGGAGGTACCTGGTATCTGGATTGGAGAGGATCTACAAGTTGTGGTATTGTCTCCCAGTTGGCCATAAGTATTACGACCCCATAACCACAATTCACCTTCAAACGTAGCATCATAGGTCCAATATCCCGATTGAACTTTTTTATAAGTATCATCAAGTATCCAAGCACCACATTTTGTTGTTGTAATTGTTGTCATGTCTGATAGAATCTTTGTTCTAATGCCAATTCATACTTAGGTACAGTTATATTCACAGTGGTTTCAATTTGTTCACCGGGTGCTTCTGGGTTAAGACGCATTTCTGTTCGTGTACCTATGATATCCAAAGAATAAAATTCATTATAGGATCCCACAGCATCATTTACATCAAACACAAAATTATTTAACCTATCTTGAATTAAACCTCGAATACCTGCAATCTTAGTTTCTTTGGTTCTAAAACTTTCGTGATTGTCTTTAATTCTTGTAGCCATAACACTTGGTGAAACACCACGAATGGTTGCTTCTTGGCGTACTTGTGGAGCTAAGGCATTTTCATTGGCTAACAATTCAAGGGCTTCCTGATACTTATAAATTCCAGCGATAGCGGCTGTTTCATCGTATTTAGAAAAGATTGATTGGCGAAAGGATTTCTCTTCATCATAAATTGTGGCCTTTCGTTTGTTGATATGGAATGTAACTGTTTTTTCCAGTTCTTGTGCATATTCTTCGAATGTTATTTCAAAGCAAAGGTTGCCATTGTTTACATAATTTTGATACCTATTTGCGGTTCTTTCTGCGACACGCCATGGAGAATCTTCAGGAACTTCAGGAATAAGTGGTTGATCGGGTGTTCGTTGAGGTCTATTGTTTTCATCAGCTAAGTAACTAATAGCATCTTGGTATTCCTGGATGGTGGGAATATCAGTCTCACCAGAAATCTCACCGACGTAATAAAAAGAATCATGGTCAAGTTTAATAATATTGGTGATTCCAGGAAGGTTTGGAAACGAAGGTCCCGAAACTGGTTGAGCAAAAGCCCATGATCGTCCTGTTTCGCCGGAGATTTGTGTGAATTTGAAATATCTCATAATTGTTTGTTAAAAGTTAAGCGGTATTATTGTATTTGATGGCTAAAGAGTGACTATTACCACTTGCTATATCATTCCATTGGGTACCTGGTACCTGGACTGGAGAGGATCTATAAGTTGTGGTATTGTCTCCTAGTTGGCCACAATTATTACGACCCCATACCCATAAGGTACCATCAGATTTACGAGCTAAAGAATGGTTACCACCACCTGCTATATCATTCCATTGGGTACCTGGTATCTGGATTGGAGAGGATCTACAAGTTGTGGTATTGTCTCCTAGTTGGCCATAAAGATTATAACCCCATGACCATAAGGTACCATCGGATTTACGAGCTAAAGAATGGTTACAACCACCTTCTATATCATTCCATTGGGTACCTGGTATCTGGACTGGAGAGGATCTACAAGTTGTGGTATTGTCTCCTATTTGGCCATAATTATTAGCACCCCATGACCATAATGTACCATCAGATTTACGAGCTAAGGAATAAAAATTACCACTTGCTATATCATTCCATTGGGTACCTGGTACCTGGACTGGAGAGGATCTACAAGTTCTGGTATTGTCTGCTAGTTGGCCAAAAGCATTATAACCCCATGACCATAAGGTACCATCGGATTTACGAGCGAAGGAATGATAACCACCACTTGCTATATCATTCCATTGGGTACCTGGTATCTGGACTGGAGAGGATCTATTAGTTGTGGTATTGTCTCCTAGTTGGCCATATTGATTACAACCCCATACCCATAAGGTACCATCGGTTTTACGAGCTAAGGAATGGTTACCACCTGCTATATCATTCCATTGGGTACCTGGTACCTGAACTGGAGAGGATCTATAAGTTCTGGTATTGTCTCCTAGTTGGCCAAAAAAATTAGAACCCCATGCCCATAAGGTACCATCGGATTTACGAGCTAAGGAATGGTAATTACCACCTGCTATATCATTCCATTGGGTACCTGGTATTTGGATTGGAGAGGATCTACAAGTTGTGGTATTGTCTCCTAGTTGGCCAGTAGAATTACGACCCCATGCCCATAAGGTAGATCCTAAATTATCATTAAAAACAGGAGCTACAGATTTACGAGCTAAGGGATGATAAAAACCACCTGCTATATCATTCCATTGGGTACCTGGTATCTGGACTGGAGAGGATCTATAAGTTTTGGTATTGTCTCCTATTTGGCCATAATTATTAGCACCCCATGACCATAATGTACCATCAGATTTACGAGCTAAGGAATAAAAATTACCACTTGCTATATCATTCCATTGGGTACCTGGTATCTGGACTGGAGAGGATCCAGGAGCTGTGGTATTGTCTCCTATTTGGCCAAAAGGATTATAACCCCATACCCACAAGGTACCATCGGATTTACGAGCTAAGGAATGATAACCACCACTTGCTATATCATTCCATTGGGTACCTGGTATCTGGACTGGAGAGGATCTATTAGTTGTGGTATTGTCTCCTAGTTGGCCATATTGATTACAACCCCATACCCATAAGGTACCATCAGATTTACGAGCTAAGGAATGAAGACTACCACCTGCTATATCATTCCATTGGATACCTGGTATCTGGACTGGAGAGGATCTACAAGTTGCAGTATTGTCTCCTAGTTGGCCAGTAGAATTAAGACCCCATGCCCATAAGGTACCATCAGATTTACGAGCTAAGGAATGACTATTACCACCTGCTATATCATTCCATTGGGTACCTGGTATCTGGACTGGAGAGGATCTAGAAGTTGTGGTATTGTCTCCTAGTTGGCCATTATTATTACGACCCCATGACCATAAAGTACCATCGGATTTACGAGCTAAGGAATGAACACTACCACCTGCTATATCATTCCAGGAGGTACCTGGTATCTGGACTGGAGAGGATCTACAAGTTGTGGTATTGTCTCCTAGTGAGCCAAAAGAATTATAACCCCATGACCATAAGGTACCATCGGTTTTACGAGCGAAGGAATGCTGACAACCACCTGCTATATCATTCCAGGAGGTACCTGGTATCTGGATTGGAGAGGATCTATTAGTTGTGGTATTGTCTCCTAGTTGGCCATAAAGATTAAAACCCCATACCCACAATTCACCGGCATCACCAAGAGGGCTATATGAAACCCATTCGCCGGCTAACAAAGCATCACGAACTTCTTGTAATTTCCATGCACCTTTTGTTGTTGCTGGCATAATTAAACCGTTTTTCCTGCAATGATCGCTTCAATACGATTAGCTTGATTTGAATAAACTTTAACTTTATAACCACTTTCAAAGAATTTTGGTTTTTCAATAATTTCAACAGTAGCCTGAGATGGTACAATTAATTCATAAGCTAAATATCCTTGAATTACATCCGATGCGTTAGTCCAAAGAACACGAACTTTAACATCATACAAAGGATCGTCATTTGATAACAATACACTTTCAACAACAGAATTAGCAGTCATTGCATAAAGTTGTGTGTATGTTGTGGCTGAAGTAACATCAATACCGGCGCCAAAATATTTTGTATCAGTGGAGGTTTCAATAGTTAATGTAGCATGTAAATCACCGCTTACCGAAGATTGTAATTGTATGTAATCTTCGGGTTGTAGTATTTTTGGAGCCTTTAATAATTCCACTGAACTACCAGCTGGAACCGGAACAGTATTAGCAAAAGCGATGCTACTGTATGACCCTGTACCTCCAACAATTTGGCCCGAAACATTTGCGGCGCTTAAACCATTGATATTTGTGACATGAATCGAATGAACAATGTAACGATAACCGACTGTTGCTGCTGAGGCATAAGCATTGGCCATTGCGTCAGTTAATGAATATCCAACGCCAGTGCTAATTGAAGTGTTGAAAAGACCAGAACCACCGCCACCAGCTGCAGGAGCCGATGAATACCAATTTGTTCCGTTGGAGGTGAGAACATTCGCAGATGTTCCTGGTGCTATAAGTTGGAAAGATGAAGTAGCATTTCCAACAAGTAAACTGTTTGCTGTAAAAGACCCTGCGCCTGTGCCACCATTGCTAACTGTAAGCGCAGAACCTAAATTTGAAACGACACGGGAGTCATCAATTACAACTGTCCCGGCTACCTTAATTGCCATTTATCGCTCCAAATTTTACATAGAGATAATGAGTTGCCATCTTCGCTCCTTTCTAGAACTCGGCTACTTTTTATTTATATTCTTTTTAATTTCGGATACTTCTTTTTTTAAATCTTTTATTGCCTCAATCAAAAATGCTATCAAATTTAAATAATTAACTCCTTTGTAACCATCATCTCGTATTCTTACAATTTCTGGAAGAATTTTTTCGACCTCTTGTGCAGAAACACCATAAGATTTAACACCATCAGATTTCCAATTAAATGTAAAACCAGTAATTTTTTCTAGAACGTCTAAAGAATTATTGATCTTTAAAATATTGTCTTTTAAGGCTATATCCGAAGTTGTATTAATGTCAACAGCTGTAACTAAGTTAGCAGTAACATTATTGGTAGTCACAGTGTTTGCAATGGTGATGTTATTGCCCGTAAGTGTGTTGGTTGTAATAGAGACATTCGCTATTAAATTATTTCCAGTGACCGCATATAAAACTTGAACATTATCACCAGCAATTTCACCACTTATAGCAATTGTGTTTGCATAATCATAAGCTTGCTGCGCTAAAACATTTGCGGCATTAGCTTTGTTAAAAGCATTAACAATTGACACATTCGAAGATAGCCTTGTTCCATCAGTAAAAATAATAACATCTGTATTTACCGTAGTACAAGTTATTGTATTTCCAAGAGTTAAATTACCAGTGATTATATACTCTGAAGTATTTGATGTAAAAGTACCGCCTGGAGCCGCATTGGTAATTGAGTTGGCAAATGCTATAAGTGACTGAGTAGCAATTAACCATTGCTCAAAAGTATTCGCTGTACTGATTTGATTAATTGCCATTTATCGACTCATTTTTGAAAGTAATTCTTTGATTTCTTGTATATCTTGTTCTAGTTTTTTTAATCGATCTTTTGTTTCGTTTTGTTCATCTTTTTGTTTTTTCGCAATGTCTCTTTTCATTAAATATTCATTGAGGCCTTTTTTGTCGGTATTTAGAATAGCTTTCGAATGAACATCACGAATATAAAAGGTTTCAGGTATTTGCACTTGTTTCATGCTATCCTGCAGGTAAAGCTATTGCTCTGAAATCACGAATTTTAGGAACAATACCAGTGTTTGAACTGGTCATCACAATCTTAATAGCGAAAGTTCTAAATGTTGTAAATGCTGTGCCGCTAGTTGTATAAGAAACAGAATTATTTGCAATACCATTAATACCTGGTGCAAACACCAATTCACGATAATCATTTTCATTTAGCGACACAAAGTTAGCATTTCCAAGTTCTGTCATTAATTGGTAACTTTTATCATCAAATGTTTCCGGATCTGAAGCCGAAAGAATCTTATAATAAACGAAAAGGTTGGTACCCGATGGTTTATTAGCGCGAAGGTAAACACGAAGGTCGCCAGAATCAAAGCCATCGGCCAAAGTTACACGACGAGTAATGTATTTTGCTCTTCCGTTGCCGCCAGATTTTTCAGTTTCACCAATGTAAGATACAGCTGCATTAGTACCACCACCAGAGCCGGGTGTTAATGTAATTGTCGGTGAACTTATGTAACCAGAACCTGCAGCTGTAATGTAAACAGCATTCACGGTATTTGAAACAACATTGGCCACAGCCGTAGCACCCGAACCACCGCCACCGGAAATTGTAACGGTAATATCCGAAGAATTAGCATAACCTGAGCCAACATTTGAAATTACAATGTCAGTATTTGAAAGACCAAGATTATTAATTTTATTTTCAATTGCAAGAACAGCCACACGAGAAATATCAATCATTGGTGTAACATCATCACTTAAAGTTGACATTGTGCCAACAAGAGTAAATGTTGTATTTAATGTTGAATTAAGAATTCTGCCAATACCGTCAGTGATTTCAAAATTTTTCAATGGCGTAATCGATGTAAGACCGGCAAAACCAGAGCCGTCAGCTTTTTGTGAATTAAATCGATAAGATAATGAAGTATTTGCAACAGTTACATCTGAAGTAATTAAATGTGCAACTTCATAGGGCACATTTGTAGCTGGTTTATTAACTAAAAATTGTGCCGTAACTGAATTTGTATTATAACTATTACGATATAAACGAAACATCATATCAGAAGTTTGATCGGCGCTCCACGTTGAGCCATTTTGCGACAAAAACAATGAACCACCATAAGGTTGTTCAGAAATTTGTCGGCCAGATACAATGTCTAATTTACCAATTTCAGCAATATAAGCTTCATATTTGTTTGAATTAGCAAGAAGAACAAAAGAATGTTCACCCGGTTGTAAATAAACCGGCGCATCAAAAACAAATTCAGTATATTTATTTACATTATCCATGTCTGGACTTGCAGATGTTTTAACTTTATCTGGTGTTAAAGATACAGTAGAAAATGGATAAACAACTGAACTTGATGGATAACCATTTACTGTTGGACGAATTTGTAATGTAATAGGAACAGTATCATCTTTTGTTTTAAAACATAACCTAATTTTAGATAAAAATAAGCCCTGTGGGTATTGTTGTGGGCTAATTAAAAATGTTTGTGATAATGGGTCAGACCAATTAATTGTTTGAATGACACGAGTAGAACTTGTGCTGTTTGTAATTACACGACTGTCACTTACGGCTGTTCTTTGTATTGTAGGTGAAACAACCGAAAGAATTGTTTCTTGTTTTGTTTGTAAAACACCCTGTGCGAAAAATGATGTATCGCCGTTTGTTGAAGAACTTGGAATATCACCCGTTGATGTATCAGTTAAACGAAATTGTTTTTCACCTACTCTAAATGTTCCACTTGGAATTGTAAAAATGCCCACAATAGAACCAGCTGGATCAGTTGTTATACGACCAATACCGTATTGTGATGTTGCATCTGGTGTTGTTGACCATGTTCCAGAAATATTGGCTACTCTTGTTGATGTATTATAAGCAATAATTGTAGCATTTTGACCAGCACCAGTGCCTTGCGTAATAAAAAGAACTGAACCGTTAATTGTGTTTTGATTGCTAGCATTAAGAGCATCAAGACGAAGTGTTACAGTATTAGCAGTAGCTGTGTTTACGTTTCCGCCGTTGTGTTCATAAGATGCAACATTGTATGTTAAAGCCGTTTGATCGCCAATAAGTTGTAAATTGGCAACATTTACAGTAGAGAAGTTAAATGCTGTATTGATGACCATATTTGTCAAATATACAATATTATTTGATGTGTGAACAACTACACCGTTCGCAACATTTGATGAATTTGATTTATCTCTAACTGTTATAACTTCTGGATTGCTATAATTAACATTAAATCCAATATTATTGGATGTCAAAAAATATTTGTTTACACGGTCGCCAACATAATTATCTATCGAAGTTCCGTCAAAAAACGGATAAAGAGCTGTGTTTGGTTTAAAATCAGTTCCAACAAAAAGAATATTAATTGTTCTCATAAAAGGAACAATTGAAACATCGACCACACGATCACCAATTGATTGTGTAATTGTTTGTGGTACAACTCTTGAAATAATACCGCTTCTTGTTTGACCTTGATTTGTTGTTACAGTGGTTGTTTCTACTAAATTTCGGCCTTGCCAAGCTTGAGAACTACTTACATCGTTTCCAGTCCAAATTGTTTGCCAAGAATTCCATTCATAACCAACCGGAAGTCGATCCGTAATTAATTGCCAAGCATCACGATCACCTCCAATGTTAATTAAAACATCGGGCGCGGTATTTTCGTCAACCCAAATATCTGATGATGGGCTAAGTTTTAATTTGCCAAGATAATTGATGACATTAAAGGGGTTTACATTTATAGATTTTGAAGCTTTTGGTTGATCGATAAACGTAAGTGGCGTAGAATTTGCAGTAACTAATGAACCAGTTCTTGTAAAGTTTGAAGAATTAGCCGAATCAAAGGTTAAAGTATGTGCAGAAATATTGTATGATGGCCTTAGTTCTTTATTTACAGTATCAATTGAAGCTTCGTAATCATCATTTGTAACATCAGCAACCGAATGCCCTTTAAATGAATCAACAACGATTCCATTTTTAAATCTTTCAATATTTTGATTATCTAAAATAGTTAAATCTTGTTTTGCTAAAGCATCTTGTTCGAGCAAACTTAATGAGGTATAATATTCAAGATTTTCAATTCTAGATTCAAGACTTCCAATGTCACGCATTGTATAACGGCGATGATTAATACCTTGTATATTTACATCTTTTATATCATCGAGATAAGGAGAATAACTTAAAATAAACAAAGTCATTCCTGTAGATGAATCGTTTGGTGGTAAAGGAGTTAGCGAAGGCACTCCTTTAATAATTTCAAATTTTTTTGTTTTATCAAGAACAATTTTATCAACTCTTGGCAAATAATACTGATAATCTAAAACTATATCAGAACCATTTTCTGGAATTTTTGGACCAGTTGTTGCGGGCGTTACATCAAAAACCACAGCACTACCGCCAGAAGCTGCAGCATCAGAGCGAACCGGACGAAAATCTAAACAATCTCTTAAATTATAAAGAGAATTATTTGTTGGTGATGAATATATTGGAATATCGCCATAGGCTATGCCCGAATAAGAATCTACAGTGAAAAACCCAGCGCCAGATGAAGTAAAGCGATTGAAAAATACCACAATATTGCCAGATGGAGCACTTTGTCCGGGGTTTAATTTAATAAATGAATGGTCATAAAAAGAATCTTTTTGGCCATTATTAAACGTATATTTTGTTGTGACATTTGAAGCATATGTGGAATTTGCTTGTGATATTCCATTACTGCCAAAATCTAAAATACTTGTGATTTCAATAATGTCCGACATAAACAAAGATTGAATTTGTCCGGGCACTTTTTTTACAAAAGTGTTTGCAATATGACATTGGCCATTTGATGGAAAAATAAAAAGTGCAGAATTTCCAAAAACATCAATACGATCTGAACTTGATGCAGTTTGAATTGTTGTATTCTTGGTAACATATGTTTTATTTTTTTGTGATATTGTAGAAACATCAATTGTAGCAATGATATTGGCAGTCATATTTCCACCATTGGTGACCGTAACCTTTTTAGTGCCGGTACTCACAGAAAATTTATCAACTGGAATAACTTGGCCAACAGAATATGGTGAAGTGCCAGCAGACGTTACAACAATATAATAATTTTCAGCTTTAGCAGATGATGATGTAGCTGAAGCAATATCTTCGCCAGTACCAAGAGTTAAAGCTGGCGAATCGTTTGCACTAAATGATTGTGATGCATAAAGCCTCTTATATGAAAAAGATAAATCAGCAATTGTACTGTTTGCAACATATTCTTGGCCTAAACGAAAAATAAGTGGCTCTAGTGCTGCATCAGAAATATAAACATCATCATAAGTTGTTGCTAAATCTTTTGAACGAATTGAAATGTCGGCTGCAACAATTTTTGTAGTTGAACTAAAATTAGCCAGTGATTCTACATCATTAAATTCAAAATCAATTGAAAAAATCGATGCATTATTGGGTGTTGTTGTAAATGCTGGACTTACATTAATTGTTTGTGTTGATCCGGTAAAACCAGTAATTATTTTTTGTGCTTCACCTGAGCCTAAACCACTTGTAATTCGTAATTTAGCTCCAGTGTATGCGTCATTAACCGTAGAAAATACATTACCTGCAACTGAATTAGCAAGAGTTAAAGATGTTGATGTTGCTGAATTTACAGTACCAGTGATTGATCCAACATTTGCATCAAACAAATAAGAACGATAAACATACGTTGAACCATTGGATGTATTTGAAGCCGATTCATAGGCTATTGATTTAACACGAATGGTTCCTATTTTGGTATTTGAAATGGTAGCTGTTGATGTTGTATTAATCGATGCCGTATTAACACAATGCAAATCTACGGTGGTTAAACTATTAATTGGAAAAGAACCAAAATGGTTTGTGGTAAAAACAAAGTTACCATAATCAGCTGTAAGTCTTTTGTTTGCTACGCTTGCAGTTGTTCTGGGTTTATCTGTTGTTATAGTTGTTGGCCCATTAGTTTCAAACTCATAGCCGTAAACATAAGCTTTTCCTGGAGACATTACGATATTGGTTTGTGCTGAATTCGCAGAATTTGTGTTCAATGAAATACGAAAATCACGAACAGTATAGTTACCAGATTCGTCAAATGTTCTACGAGCTAAAGTGTCTTCAAGAACCGAATAAATTGGATATTTGTTTTCACGAACAATTTGACCATCTTCAACTAGAGCCAATTCAATAAATTGTGTATCATCTGTAGAAGCTAAACTTCTTGTTGCTAAAACCAAATTAATTTTATAACGATCTGCACCGGGTGCTTGATAATTTGATGCATTTTGTGCTGGATCTAAAAGAGAAGTGTCTGAATTGTTTGTAACTATAGATTCTGTGATTTCAAAACCAATTCTGGCATTTGCTGTAGTGTTTGTATATTTCGAAACTGCTACAGTTTGTGCATCATTTTGTATAAAGAAACCATCGTAATAAAAAACACCTTCATTAACAGAAAACGTTTGGCCTGTTCCTACGCCAGATGTTGAGATATTTGCAAATGATGGAGAAACTTCACTGGTTTTAATTGTTTCTGACGGTATAAATGCTGAACCATAAATCTGTTTCACCATTAATGTAATTGGATCGCCTGTGCCAACGTCGGTAGCATAAGCTTTAATGACTTGTGCTCGTTTTGTTTCATCACTTGATAATATAGTTTTACCAATAAAATTATTAGCAACTACATCTGTTGCACCATATACAGAATCAAGTTTTAGATATGTAGCATCTTGTAAAAAAAATTGACCTCCTGTAACAACCGAACCATTTTGAAATATATGATTACCAAAACGTTCTACTTGTTTTTGCAGTATTGTCTGTATTTGAGTTAATTCACGAGCTTGTACAGCAAAACCTGGTTTAAAAAGTAAACGAAGGTATTTTTTTGCTTCATCAAAGTCCTCATAATATGGATTCACATTAAAATTGGTATTAAGCGCCATGAATTCCTCTAAAATCTAACAACAAATTTAATATTTTCAGCTTGACCCGCCACTCTTTGTATTGCGACAATATTTTCATTATATAAAACATCTCCAGTATATTTTTCAAACTCAGGAAAATCAATACTAGAAACTGTTCTTCCTGTAGGATTCGTGGTTGTTCCTTTTAATACTGAACCTAAAGTAATTGAACCACGAACATTTGTTAAATTAATTACAGTGCTGGCGAACGATTCAACATAACCACTAAAAGTTGGTGAGGCTAAAGTTCCCTGATATACAAATTCGTTAACTTGATAATTTGAACCTGCAATTAAAGTAACAGCCGTTGTTTGTGAAATGACTGAATTAGCATTTGCATAAGTTACAGCTGTATTTTCACCATATTTATGTGGGTTGCGAAGAAGTCCATATTGTCTAAACGATGTGCTGTCAGAAATTATATTACCTTCGGTCGTATCACCCTCTCCTATTTTTAAAGAAATCATTACATTATGACCACCAAGTTCTCTTGCTGAATTATAACCATGGCCGTATTTTGGGCCTATAATAGCTCGAGCTGTAGCAACGTTTGCTCCAACAGAAGTTCCATAGATATTAACATTTGCAAAATTGTAATTTCTTCCATAACTAGTCACACCAATGCTACCAATAGTATTGCCGGATAAATTAGCAGAAGCAACGACACCAGTTCCATCGCCATCAACAATAACTCTAGTTTTAAACGAAAGAGTATTTGCAGTGCCTCCACCTGAAGATGATGTAGCGTATGATAAATTAATTCTTCTGTTTACTAAATCCACAGCAGTAATAAAAGTATTTGCTGAAATTCCGTTACCTGTTATTCCCATATTTGTAACAATTAAATTAGCCATGTCAACTGAAGCTTCTACTGTTAACACCGAACAAGAAGTATTAAATGAGCTTACATTAGCATTTGTATTAAAATAACCACTACCAGGCGATGTCACCACAATAGTTGTTATTTCACCGTCAATCGTAGCATTAGCACTGCCATTATATTCTAATTGACTAATTGATATTGGAGCAGGCAACCAATTATTTGACAAAAATTTATTTGATGCCTGAATATTATACATGTACTTCCAAAGAAATCCATCACCAGTTTCAATAATTCCACGATTGCCCAAATTTGTTCCTAATGGTTCAACTGTCGAATTAGAACTTAAATTATTTGATAGACATTTATAAACATTTCTTTCAGAATTATAAACATAAAAAGAATAAACATTAGCTAAAGAATTCGATGTTACAAGTGTATCAAGTGTTATTGTGTCATCAAATTGTCGATAAGTATTATTAGCTGTCCAATTAATTCTAGGTATAACAAATTCAACATCATTACCAGTAACTTTTTTTGCAGCAATCATATTATTCCAAATATACTTTTCAGCTGCAACAGTATCAGTTAAAGTATCTGGAGAAGATGGTATATCCCAAGGTAAATGTTGGCCCAAATAAACATAACCAACTGAAGCATTTGTTTCTGAAAAAGCCTCTTTGAATTGTTCAGCATTATTAAAACGTAACTTTTTTGAGGTGTATTTTGCGCCCTCAGGTTCTACAGCAATATCAGAAACAAATAATTCCCAGGTTGTAGAATCATAAATGAATTCTACTTTAACTCCACCTATGTCTAAAGTTACATCATCAGCGTTGCCTTCAATGGTTTCGCCATTTCTTGCTACTGTAAGATTGTAAGTTTCCCAACTAGCACCATCAACAATTTGAACAAAGTCACCAGTTGTCGGATTGGCTGGGAGAGTGATTGTAAATGAACCAGCTGTTGTGTCGGCAATTAAATAATCACCTACATTTGCTGTGTAGTTTGACGTTTTTCTTAAAAATGTTGGCATATTTTTTTATTTATGCGGCTACTTGAGATATTTCTGTTGAAACTTTTAATCGCTGAGATTCGATTTCGTTTGTTCTAGCTACTTCAGAATAAGGAATTAAACCGGCCGGATGTAATAACTCTTTTAATACTTGTTTGTATTTTTGAAATTGAATACTTGAAACTATAACATAAGAATAATCAATAAAATAATCTTTACCTTGTAACTTTGTATATGAAGACGAAACTAAACCTTTTTGACTAATCCACTTTCCAGGAAATTCTTCAACCGTTGGAATTAAAACAGCTTGGAGAGTCGCTGTGCCATCACCAGATCGACTTAAATCAAAGTCTGGAACAGATTTCAAACCTTTTCCAGCATCAATAATTAAAACAGATTGAACACTGCCTGGTTTATTTGTTCCAATGTTTGCAGTAAATTGTTCACCGTCTCCCATGATGGCAACAACTTCAACGTTAGCGTTTGAACCGCCAGTGGATGTAATTGTTACAGTAGGTAAACTATTTTGATTGTATCCTTGGCCACCAATTAAATGAGTTCCGTATACACGAACTGGTTTACCTGTTGAATTTGCAACAAAAGCAGTGTTTACGGTCATAAGAGTGTTTGATGTTATGGTGCTTATGCTGCGAGATTCGCCGTTGACCATAATTAAATCACCAACAATTAAATTAGCTTGAAAAAAAGTATTTGTTCCAATTACATTTGCGTTTGTTGTAAAAACGTTGGCTGTTCCAACAATTTTACTTGGAACAAATTCAATTTTTGTAATAGCTCCGCCAGTGCCAATAGTTCTAACTTCGGCGGCAGCACCTACACCAAAACTACCTGAAGGATTTGTAAAAACTAGTTCATCACCAATACTATATCCAGTGCCGCCGTTTCGTATTGCAGTTTTGCCTAGTGACCCAAAACTATTAATATAAACTGTAGTATTAGTTACTGTTGACCCTATATTTGCAATTACTAAGTTAGCCGCTTCAGCATTAAAATTGGGTATTGATCCAAAATTAATTTGCACTGAATTAATTTGAACACCAATAATTTCACCAATGTTCGTATAAGAAGTATTTGAAAAAGTATGCCTAATGATACTACTGGAATTTCCCGAATATACTCCACTTAAACCATATGATGCTGCATTAATGAATGTATTAGCTGGATCAATATCAGAAATAACATCCGAAAAAATTCTAAAACTATTAGCTGAATTTGAAGATGTGGTTAAAACAGAAACAACATCAATATCAACAAATGGCTTACCAAAACCATCAGCACTAATTGGAGCATTTACCTTAAAACCAGCGCCACCTTTTAAAATAGTCATAGAATCAATCACACCTTTTGAAACACTTGAAACTACAGCTTGAGGTATTCTTTGTGATCTTGGCGCTGTTATGATAACTGGATCTCCAACATTATAATTAGCACCAGAATTAACAATAGTAATTTCTTTAAGTTCTGATACTGTTCTTAATCTAACGTCAACAAGAGTATCACCAATAAAAACATTGGTTTCTAAAATTTCACCAATTTCAAAATCACCCACTGAAGTTTTAACATCAACAAACATTTCTAATATTTCAACATTATTTAAATAGCGATTAAAAGATTTCTCTACAACGGTTGTGGCACCAGAAGTTTTACCAATTAACTGACGATTATTAAAAATATTACGATCAATTACATTATAAAAAATTTCTAAAGTTGAGTTAGCAGCCACATTGCTGTTGAATTCAACTAAATTATATTCTTTGAGAACTTTAAAACCACTGGTCGTTAAAGTACCATTTACATAAACGTCAAGATTTGCCGAAGGTTCTTGTGAAATCATTACAAATTGTTTCGTATTACCATCGGCGGTATAAAAAGAAGAAATATCTGTTGAAACTTTAATGGAATTATCAATTTTCCATTCACCAGAAGAAGCTCGAAGAATACTGTCTCTTGGATAAAAAATTGTTGGTTCTTCATGAAAAAGAAAACGAAACAACAATTTAAAAGAATTTTCGGAGCCTTTGGCTTGATAAAGTGGCAATATATTTTTAATTAATAATTCTTTGTTTCCTTGGACATCAACAGGAATCAAAGATGCGTAAGTGTTAAAAAAATTCTCTTCAAATTCATTAATGGATTCATCAACATCAAAAATTGTTTTAAGTTTTTTGGCTTGCGTTATCAAATCATTTTTATTTAAGCCCTGTTTATTTTCTAAAAACTCATAGTAAGCTTCTAGAAAAGTGACAAATAATGGATATTCTTCACGAACAAAAGCCGGTACTTGTCCTTCAATTAAAAGAGATGATTTTTGATCCATGTTAAACAGCAGTAATTTCAGTAGTTACCGATGTAGAATCTGTTTGATCGATTGACAAGATTGTACTTCTTACAGATGAAATAATTCCATCTTCTGATTCAACACTTATTCTAATAACGCCATCAGAAGTTATAACTGATAATACTCTTAAATCGGTAATTATTACTTCACCGGTGTCATAATCAATAGTTCCCGCTTTTGAATTTATAATTTGTCTTTGAGCCAGCTCATCAAAATATACTGTTCTTAAAGTGCCAAAACGGCCATCAAGAACAGCAATTGCAGCAGCGCCATAACCATCGCCACCAGAAAAAGAAACAACAGCCTTACTGTAATTAATACCACGATTTGTAATTGTGATTGATGTGACACGACCATTAACAATTGTTGCGGTAGCTGTAGCACCTGTGCCATCGCCAGTGATTGTAACTGTTGGTGCTGAAACATAGCCAAAACCAGCATTAGTTACATTTATGGATGAAAGACCGGTAAATGATTCTGGTATTTCTTCAAGTATAGCTGTTCTTGTTGTGCCCAAAGAATCATTAATTGTAAATTCAGAAGAAAATAAGCGATTTAAAATTGTGCCTCGATAAAGTTTAGCATTATAATTAATTGTATATGTTTTACTGTTATTTAAATCTGGTGTAAATCGTTTTTCAAGGCGTAAAATTGTCTCTGAACCTATAATAGATGCTAAATCAACAGCATCAATAAAATCTTGGACTTTAGACAAAACAAAAGTTGCACCAAATTTATTTAAATTGATATTTGAATAATTAAAAATAGCTGCTCGTATTAATGTTTTTATTTGTTCATCATTCAGTGATGTTTTTTTGCGATCAATTCTAACTTTATTTGTCAACTTTAGATATAAAAATTCTGGATCTCTTATTTCGGCATCAATCGCCACAATTGATTTAGGTTTTACAATTTCATCAATTATTCTTGTTTTTTCAGCTTCGGTTAAAAAATAATTAGTTTTGGGTTTAATTGAAATAAAAACTTTGCCGTAAACTGGTGGAATTTCGTCTTGACCACCCCAGACGGAAATCGAACTCACAGCACCATAAGTTTTTTTAATGTAACTTTCATAATCTTTTGTTGTAACTAAACGATTTTGTGTTGAATACTGTAACACAGAATTTAATTTTACACTGTCTACACTTTCTTTTGATGAGCCACCAGCTGATTCGGAAACGGAAGTAACTGTATATGTCGTATATGGAGCAACAGAAGATGATGCTGTAAAATTATTTGATTTATTGGAGTCAAAGCCAGAAGTTACCAAATAACTAATTTTAATAAGATTACCATCGCTTAGTTTTTTACCAACAAAAGCATCGCCAAAATAAATTTCAAATTGTCCGTTTTGACCTTCTTGTAAAAAATAAACAGTTGAATTTGAAGTTACATCTAAAACATCTGAAGCTAAAGTATGTGTTTGTGACGATAAATTACTTGAAGATGTTTGTACAATAACTTGAAGTGTTGTTGTATCTACATTCGTATCTGGTATTATAAAAATAGATTTTGGATTTGTTATTGAATTATAGGCATATTGATAATTAATAATATTACCTTCATAAATGCTTAAATTTCTAAAAATAAAATCAGAACCAACTTTATTAACAGTTACATCATCTAAAACAGTATAGTTATAGGTAGTGTTTTCTAAGAGATTTGTTCTAAAGTTGAATCCTCTAGGAATTGTAAGCGATCCTGGCGTTGAAGAGCCGGAGGGCACTGTTAAATTAATAATTGCTCTTGGCGCTGTGGCTGATTGTGGAGTGTAGCCTAAACTTTTAGCGTGTGATACAACCGAACTGCGAAGAACTGCGGTGTCCATAAAAGCTTCATTGGCAACCATATTAAGATAGTAAGCATTGTAGTGAGTGTTATAAGCTAAAATGTCAAGAAGAACACTTAAACCAGAAGCTTCGAAATCATAATCCGTAAATTCAGCTTGTGCTTGAAGGTAAGTTTTTAAATTTGTTTTAATTGTGTTAAAATCTAGATCGGTGACCGTTAAGCGATTCGAGGCCATTTTATCGTATTCTTTCTAATAAAAAGCTTATTGAAACTGGGTTTGTTTGATTTATAATTGAAAATTCCATTCGAACACTAAAACCATTATTTTCTATATCTGGTATTACTGCCACGCCAATAATTCTTACGCGAGGTTCAAACGATTCAATAGTTTGTCTTATCTCTCTTTCAATTGCTGAAGCTGTAATAATGTCTAAATTTTCAAATAAAAGTTTACGAACATTTGACCCATAATCTGGGTTGAATGGTTTTTCGTAATGACTAGTTAACACCAAATTTTTAATAGCATTTATGACAGCCATTGCATCAAGGTGTTTGTTAATGTCTTTTTTTAAAGGGTGGATTGTAAAATTTAAATCCAAATCTTTAAATTGACGAGCAATATTTGTTGTGACTGTTGCCATTGTTTATTTATACTAGTTTAAATGGTAATAACTTTTGTAAGTGTTCTTCGATGATTGGTACCTTCAAAATTTACAGTGTAAGTATAAGAACCATTACTTGTAATTGTTGTATTAGCAATGGTGGCGTAACCGTTGGCTCCAATGTAACCAAAACCAGATATGTTTGGCCCACTATAAGTATAGCGAGTATTAGCTTTGGCGCCAAAAGCACGAATTGTAAATGGTGAATTTGTTACAATAATATCTGGGTTACTGTTTAAAACTTCATTAAAATTATTTCCAACATCTACCAAACCACGATCAACACCAATTGTAATAGTTCTTTGTTGTCCATCAGACGTTGTCACCAAAAAAGTAGAAACATTTGGAAATTCAATCAATGGTTTGACATTAGCATACCAAAGAACGGTATCATTTGTATTTAATGTATTTGGTACCGAAGCCTGATATAACTGAACATTCATGTGTGTGTTATTATTTGTGCTTATTCCGTTTGTAGTTTCAATTACACTTAAAATAGTTAAAGAATTAGCACTTAAATTTCTAAATGTCCATTTTTCTGTCCCTGTTGCAGAAGAATCAACAATAGCATAAGGCCCATTAAATACATTTACTTTTGGTTTTAAATCTGTAGTGCCCACATTGATTGCAAGAGAACGAGAATTTGGCAACAAAATACCAGCTGTTGAAACATTGCTATAACCTTTTATTCGTAAATCAATTCCTGGATTGATTGTAATTACTCCATAATCAACTGTATTACCAGAAGCTAAACTAATAAATGTTACCGAAATATTAAATGATTCACCATTTGCAATAGAATTAGTTGGGTCATCTAAAACAGCTATAAGGTTTGCATTTGACCCACCAAGAGCTGCTACATTTAACGTTGGAACAGTGGTGTAAGCACCCTGAGAAATTATATTAAGAGTTCTAATAGAGCCGCTGATTGCATTTACGTTTGCTGTAATTGTTGCTGAAATATTATCAGTGCCTCCTCCAGTAATTACAACTGTCCCATTAGAATAGCCAGAACCAGTGTTTGCTACTATAACTGTCTTAATTGGTCTACGTCTTATTACATCTTCAACAGAAACAACAACTTCAGAATTTAAAAAATTAGATACTGTTGTAGAATTTGAATAATAGTAAACATTGTCGTTAATATTTGTAACACGAATAATTCTGGTGCCAGAAAAAACGCCATTAAAAGTGTTGAATATAATTGCGCCAGTGTTTACATTTAATTCATTTGTTCCAACATTTACGGTAAGAACATTTGTATTGTATTGTTCGATAAATTCATCTAAAGTTAATACTAAAGGTTCATTAACAATTTCTGTTGGAATAGGTGGATCACCTTGTACAAAAACAGTTTGTATAATTTCATCATCTTCTACCGGCGTTCTAAGTATTTCAATAATGTCATCATCACTTTCAATGACTTCGCCTGTTGTTTTATTGTAAACTTTCATATGGCCAAATTCAGAAACAATAATTTGTCTTTCAAATGGCGCCGGATTATCTGCTACATTTCTACTTGCTTTTAATTTTTCAGTACCAATGACATTTTTAAACATATAATCATCAAATTCTCCACCTTTATTCATGCCCATAAAAATTTTCTGTTCTTTAACTATATCTAGAGCTTTTGTATAATAATTTTCATCATGTTGTCTTCTAGTTTGAAATAAAACTTTTATTGATCTAATTGTATTAGCTATTGTTTCAACTTGTGACACCGTTAGATTCGAAGATGTAGTTGTATATTCATCTTCACCAGTTGGAACAGTTGTTGTTACGATACTGTTTTTTATTAAATCTGGATATGTAATAACGGTATTTCTATAATCTGTAAGCTCTTGATTTATAAACAAACTTGTAAAAAATCCAACTGAAGGTTCGGCAGTTTCGGTTCCATCTACTTGATAACACATGAAAGTCAAAACTTTAGATAAACCCGAACAAACCGTAAAATGTGGAGAATTAGCGTTATCAAAAGTTACAGGTTCAACATTTGATAATCTATTTGTGTGTGATAAAAATTTTTGTCCTTCTTCTAAAGCAAAATTTGCTTCTTCATAAATTGGTCCTAAAGGAGAAATAAACGTAGGCCCGGTTTCTATCACCTCTTCACCCGTAAATGTGGTTCCTCCCGGATTAACTAATATTTTTGATTTAATTTCTTCCAAGACACCATTGATAGATAAAACGTTGTCAGCCGCTGGATTTTTATAGTAACTCCCAACATTTCCACTTCTTAAATCTTCAGCTTGCCAATCTTTAAAAAGCCTTGGCATTCTTCTTAATTGCTCTAAAACTTCTGGTGACAATTTCAAAATATTGTCATCCGCAGGATCAAAATTATATCCTAATCTGTTTAAAATAGAGGCTGTTGGAGAACTTGTTGAAAATTTACGATTTTGATTTGTGTCTCTTGCGTTGTTTGTTAAAAACGAAGATAAACTTGATGGTGTTTCTGTTGAAATCATTCCAGACATCGATTCCGCTGAACCACCAGACCCACCATTTCGGTGAACATCTCCCATTAAATCAATTCTTACTGCCATTTTAAATTCCTATAATATTAACCAACAGCTTGCATTGGTGTTGGTGTTGTTGGTCCCACTTTACAAAAATGAACGTGACCATCATATAACAAATCATTAACAATTGAAATACCCAGAACAGATGAGCCTAAAAGGTGATTAGCACTTGCTGAATTCATTACAGAGGCATTTATTAAACCTATGCAATTAATTGTGCCGGGAATGGCAGCCGGAACACCAATTGATAACCCTCCAAGAATTGAAACAAAACCTAAAGGGCCAGCAAAAATACCGGTACCAGCATTCACCCTTGTTACAGAAGTTATAAGTTCACCGGTCATTGTACCCTGAACTTTTAAATCTCCACTTGTTACAACTTTTCCACCTGTTGTTAAATTCACATCTCCTTCACTTAAATCTTTACCAGCCGAAATCCTAACGTCAACATCAGAAATTAAAGCCGCCTCATCATGGGCATAAGCCGTAAATTTACCACCACACTCAATTGTGTAATCACCAGAAACTTTTTCAATTTTATCACCTTTTATATCAAAAATAGCATCACCTAAAACTGTAATACTACAAACGCCATCTATTGAAACATTTTTATTTCCAATAATTATCTCATAATTATCGCCAAAAGATTTATGAACTACATCTCCATTGGGCCTCATTTCAGTGTAGGTACCCATTCTGTGAGTTATACGAATTCTTTCATTACCTGGAGTGTCATCCAACTCTAAAATGTGCCCAGTTTTTGTTTGTATAACTCTGTTATATGGAAATCTTGCTCTATCAGCTTCTTGTGTTGGAGAACTTTCTGGTTCTACCCAAGCATTATAACCATCGGGAAATTCAATATCCATTTCATTTGCCATATTTTTTCACCATAAGACACTATTGTTATAATTATTTCGACTAGTCATCGTCGTAGAAGTTTTAGTTAAAGCATTAACATAGCCATTAGTTAATTTTTGAGAAGACAAAATTTCTTCTTCACTTGTGGGAGACATGATTGATTTAACCAGTGCTGGCGGTAAATACATTAAATCACCATATTGGCCTTGAATTTGTGTTTCAGATTGTGTGGGATTTTTAGAATCTACTTTTTTTTGTGTTTCATCCACACTTTTTGCTAATTGAGCATCTCCAGTTATAGTATTAATTTGTGCTTGGTTATATTTTGGTTTATTAACTAAAGAAACTACTGTGCCTACGGCTCCCGCTACAGAAATTAAATCTTGTGTTACAAGCATCGATTCTCTTTGTAGAGCTTTAAGTTCATTTTTTATTTTATTGTATTCATCTGTTAAACTTCCAGGCCCAAATAAAGAAGGAACTAAAATATTTGCAAATCCAGCTTTAATTGCATCAACAATATCATTTAAACATCCAATCAAAAACTTTTTAGCTCTTTCGGGCAAACTTAAAATGTATCGGATGACTGTTGTAAACAAAGTTACCAATTCTTTTATTTTGTTGATACCATCCCTTATTAGTTTTAAAACTTTTCTAATTTTTTGAATAAAATCTGTTATATAAGCCGCTATTTCTTTTAAAAAAGAAGCGATTCCAGTTGGGTCAAAACCTAAAGCTTTAATCACCGCCAAAACAACTTGCCTTAATCCTTCGACGACTATTCCAAAAAGACCATTTACATGCGAAACAGCTTTTTTAACAAAAGGAGAAATATCACAGATGTGTTTTCTTTTATTACTTGCAGCCGCCATAACTTTTGGTTTTACACCACGAAAAGCCGGTGAAACTGCTGGTTGACCAGTAACAGATATTTCACTGTCGGCATTTTCTACTGCCTTTGCGTCATTTCCATACTCATCTTCCAAAAAAGCCGGATCATATGAACCAGAATAATTTGGTTGTTTAGGTACATACCCACCTTGACTTGCAGCCCAAGTTTGATAGATTGTTGTAGATTGAGCACCTTCAATACCAGAAAAAACACCCATAATTACTGGTATTTGTGCGTATTCACCATCTTGAAAAAAACCAAAAACCCAATCAGCAACATTTAAACTAGAATATGTGTTTGAACCGGTTGAAGGTTTTAATTGTTGAGCCCACGGCAAACTTTCAGTTGGCACTAAACTTGTATCTTCACTATGCAAACCAATAATACGAACACGAGCTCCTCCAAGTTCTAATGGATCATAAATGTCCTCTACAACACCAATCCACCAAATAAACCCTTTTTTACCATAAAAATCTTGCGATAACATTAAATTGATTCCTTAAAGTGGTATATTTTCTAATTCTTCTTTAGTGTAAAACGAAGTAAAATCTTCAGCACCAAGTTGATTATTTCTTAAACCCAATAGTTGTGCTGCACAAACTTCAATAATGGTTTCATGACGATTTGGTTTAATAATATGTCTTGATCCTGTAATTATATATTTACCTGTTAGAGATCGATCCAAAGCATCATCACCAAGTTGTGTGGAAAATTTGGGAACTTTTAAATAAATGTTACGACTAGAAAAAAGTTCAAAATTTCCAGGCATGACTAATTGAAGCCGCTGTTGAATTAAATTTGTAAATATAGCTTTTCTTTGAAACACATAATTTTCAGAACGATCAATCGTATCATATGCTTCAGGATTGTTTTCTTTAATATATTCTACTGTAGTTCTAGGCAAAGCAAAAGGGTAAGAAACAACTCTTGAATTTGTCATTTCATTGAATTTTTTGTTTTTATCATCTGACAAATTTTTATCACTTACAATTGTTGTTATTTTTGTTGTTTTTGTAAGTGTATCGAAACCAACAAAACGGCCGGCATAAACACCACTTTCAACATTATTTAAAACACTAAATTGTGATAAAACTTTTAAATCACGAGCGCCTAAAAACTCTTCTTGATTAGCAGCAGCTGTATTTGATAAATTTTTTGGTTTAAAATTAATTTGAAAAACACTTTCTCGTTCTAAAAGATATGACAGTGTAACAAAGTTATAACCAGTTTTATGTGTTTCAAAAAATAAAAAATCAGGAATATTTTTTGAAAGAGCTTTTTGAGATACAAAGTTGATAGCATCAAATGGCGTCAACGTAGGAAATATTAAATCTTGTAGGCCATCAGAACCCCAAAAAACTCCAACTCCACTTTCTCCATTTTGCGGAGGTTCTTCAGCAACACCAAGATAATCTGTGTCTGTTAACAATTGATATGCTATACCAGTAAATGTGCCAAAATAATTTTGATTTACTTTTTTCTGTAAAGACAATAAAAATTCTTTAGATACAAAATTTAAAATATAAACAGTTGAAGTCATATTTAAATTTGTTTTATTTGTTAAACTATAAATTACAAATTCTTTTTCATATCTAAAGTCTTCTTGTTCTTCATCTTTTGAAATTCGTATGTATATTTTTTCATCGCCATTTAATTTTAATTGATCGACAAGAGCAAGTGCATCAGTAATTAAAATATTACCAGAAATACAAGGAGTAAAAAGATTATCATAAAGATTTAATTCACTAAACAGACCATCAATTGAAAACCTTTGGCTAGAGTTTATTACTAATTCTAGTCGCTCAATTTTAAATTGTGTGGTACTTTTAAACGAAATTGCCATTTTTAAAACACTCTTTTAATTTCATCTTCTAAAGTTACTACAAATTCTGGCTTTAATAATTTAATTTTTCTTTTAGATTCATTTATCTCAGTTTCATGTTCATAATAAGTTTTAGTGGTTTTTGTAGTAGAAATTGTAATTACATTATTGTCTTGCAGTGTAACGCTTGATGATGATACGGTAACATTAGCATAAGTATTTGCATCGACTTGATATTCATTAGTAATTTTAGAACCATTTGGTATTGTTGTTGTAATAATTTTATAATATGAGTGTATATTTGAACTAGCATATGATAAACCAGCACCAGAGGTGTTTGAATTAGCATATTGTGTATTTGAATATTTAGCATCAATAAAATTATTCAGTGTAATTGTCGTTAAAGGCCAATCATATTGTGGATCAACAATATTATTCATCATTAAAACAATCCATTGTCTTTGTGCTGAACCATACATCTTATGTGCCACAATCTCTGGTGTATCACTTTCATTAACATCATACTCATAATAAACGGCTGTATTTTCTTTGATAGATTCATTCAAAGAAAATTTAGACATAATATTGGTTACACGATCAACTGTTTGGCCATCATTAATTGAAAAAAAGAGTTTAGGAAATCTTGAAAAGTAACTTGCCATTTTTTATCCTATGTAAATTACTTCACCGTTTTCATCTCTCGGAGAATAAACATTTTCAGCTTGTGATGCAAAGCTATCAGGCCTCAAAGAATTTTTAGTAATGATTTGTGTCTCTGTAAAATTCAATTGTAAACGAATACCAACAGGCATACCAGTTCTACCAACACTTGGAGTTGTTTCACCTGGAACTTCATAAGTTGAAAAACCAGATGGTGCATAGTCAATATTTAAACCATTTAAAACACATGTCGATATTTTTGGTATATTTGGATTTTCTTTTCCATTGTAATAAAATTTAATATCAAACTCAGAAGGAGGTATAAGAAATACACCACCAGAACCAGGAAGAATTTCCGGCGATTGATGAAATGTAAACGAATCTATAATGCTTTGAACTTGTTGAGCCTCTCTTTCACTTCTTGGATAAAAAATAAAATCAAACTGAAATTTTCTTAACGATGGACTTGTGTAAATAACTTCCAATAAAGGATTCCGAGCCACACCTAATGATGCTAAGGCAAAACGGCCGAAATTAGAACCAAAAACATTAGTTGGTGCAAACCTACTTAAATAGTCAACAGCAAAAGGCGTTAAATTGTTAGGAATTGATTTTAAAATATTTTGAACAGAAACTTGACCGCCTTTTGCCAAATCGATTATTGAAGAACCGGCTTGCAACACATCTTTACCAGCATTAAGAATATCAAAAAAAGGACTCGACAAAGAAACACCATCATAACTTTGGTCATAGCCAAAATTTAATGTATCGGGCATGTATAAAGCTATTGTCTCGGCAGTTCTTTGAATTGTTCTTGCGCCCTGAATAGATACTCTTTTAGCTAAATCACCAACAAAGTCTAAACCTTGACCAATTTCAGATTTAGCAGTTTCTATAGCTGTTCTTGTGGATTCAGTTAACTGTAACCCCTCTGTTAGCCCTAAAGCTGCATTATCAAGTTGTCCTCGAAGCCAATTCGTAGTATCTGTAATATTGGCTAATCCACTGGTGACTCGATTTGGACTGTTAAGTATATCTGGAGTGTCAAAGGAAAGTGGCGAGCTGAATTCTGTTTTGGTTTGCACATTGATGTGAAAAACCATATAATGACCTTTGTTAGCTTCACCCAAATCAATTGGATAACGATATAAATTAGAATCGTATTGACCGCCAACTAATCTTCCATTTAATCCCACTCTTCTAGCAGCTGTTTTAAATCGTATGTCAGTAAAAGAGAATAAGGCCATTATTTTTCCTATGAGAATAAATATATTTATGTCATATAAAGGAAAATTTACACCCAAAAATCCACAGAAGTATGCTGGTGATGCAACAAACATCATCTGGCGTTCTACTTGGGAAAGAAAAGTGATGGATTGGCTTGACCAAAGCGAGAGCGTAATTTATTGGTCTTCCGAAGAGTTAGCAATCAAATATTACAATCCAGTTGACAATAAAATTCATCGATATTTTCCTGATTTTATTATAAAAGTTAAAAAGAAAGATGGAACAGTAATGACACATGTAATTGAAGTCAAACCAGAACATCAAACTAAACAACCAATTCGTAAAAAACAAACTCAAAAATTTATTAACGAATACATTACTTATACCATCAATCAATCTAAATGGAAAGCTGCTACTGAATTTTGTAAAGATCGTGGATGGGAGTTTAGAATTCTTACGGAGAAAAATTTAGGTATTATCTGAAATCAGGCACCAATACTTATACAGCTAAATCAGTGTAAATAAGGTAATATTGGGAATTCGCCTAAATAAATGATGGCTTATTTAATCAACCGAATTAAAGATTCTCTTGCAAAAGAAGGTTTGAGCATCCGCACAAATCAGGCTCGTGAATGGTTACGTTCTAAAGTACAAACACTAAAACCAAGTCGGCAAGCACTTTTAGCGGATCGTCAAAGATTAAAAAATAATGCCATTATTGGCCGTATGTATTTTTATTTTTACGATCCAAAAACAAAAGATAAATTGCCTTATTACGACAGGTTTCCACTGGTTTTACCAATAGAGCAATATAATGATGGATTTTTAGGGCTGAATTTGCATTACATACATCCAAAACAACGTATGATTCTTTTAGATAAATTAAGCGAATATGCAAATAACAATAAATTTGATAAGACCACAAAACTTAGGTTGAGTTATGATTTACTTTCAAAAGCAAGCAAAACATATGAAGTAAATGCATGTATTAAACGTTATCTGTTTAATCATGTCGAATCTAGGTTTTTAGAAATTACTGCTGACGAATGGGACATAGCAGCTTTATTGCCGGTTTCTCTTTTTGTTGGTGCTACAGCAAATAAAGTATATGCTGAATCTAGGAAGAAATTTTAATGGCATTTTCACCACAATCATTTTTAGCTAACGCCAATGCTAAAGAAGGCTTTGCTAAGACAAATCGTTTTGAGGTTGTTTTGCCAATTCCACCATATATCAATCAATTCGTTGGTAATTCGCTTTTGGAAAAACTTATCAATTTACCCAATACACTGGTCGCTGAAATTACACAAGCATTTCGTGGCGTAAGTAGTGACCCACAGTCGCTCAGTGATAATGCTACACTTTCTAGATACTTGGCTTTACAATGTGAAAGTGCTGAACTACCCGGTAAAACATTATTGACAAGCGATGTTAAAGTATATGGACCTACTTATAAAGTTCCATATCAAATGCAATATAATGATATGACATTAAATTTTATATGTACAAACGAATTTTATGAGCGTAAACTTTTTGAAAAATGGCTTGAATCAATTATGCCAAGTGATACAAACAATTTGCGATATCCAAAGGGTGAAAAATCTCGTTATTTAACAAATATTAAAATTGTACAATATGATGAATTTATAAGACAAATTTATGCAGTTGAATTGATTGATGCATTTCCAACTGGTATATCACCAGCACCATTAGCGTGGAGCGATGATGGCTTTCATCGTCTTGGTGTTCAATTTGCCTATCAACGTTATAAAGTTATCTATGAAGGAAATTATGATTTAGTTGCAGTTGCCACGCAATTGTTTGGCAATTCTGTTGCAAAAAACGTAACTAACTTTGGAAATAAAGTTTCAAGCCCATTTGGAAAAGCATTTGGAAGATTTTTTAACTAATGGAGAGTTAATATGTTACCCAAAATTGATGTGCCTGTTTATGAGACAACACTGATTTCGACTGGAAAAAAAGTAAAGTTTAGACCATTTTTAGTAAAAGAGCAAAAACTCTTTTTGATGGCTGCACAATCTGAAGATCAAAATGAAATTGTAAGTGTAATAAAACAGGTTTTAAATAATTGTCTTGTTTCTAAAGTTGACATTGATGAATTGCCAACATTTGATTTAGAAAATTTGTTTATGAACCTTCGCGCTAAATCAGTCGGAGAAGTAATTAATTTAAAATACACTTGTAATAACAATGTTACTGATGAAAACAATGAAACAAAGAAGTGTGGTTCTTTAGTAAATTTCGATTTAAATCTTTTAGAAATTGCGCCCGAAATCAGTAAAGAACATTCTAAAAAAATTGAAATTTCTAAAAAACTTGGAATCATGATGAAGTATCCAACAATAAAAATGTTAGAAAATATAAAAGATATAAATTTTAATGATATTGATGGTTTAATAGAAATTATTACTTCTTGTATTGACTATATTTACGATGAAAATCAAATGTATTATGCTAAAGATACTGAAAAACAAGAGTTGATTGAATTTGTAGAAAATTTGCAACAAGATGATTTAAATAAAATACAAATTTTTTTCAATACAATGCCAAAAATAAAAAAAGAATTAGATTTTAAGTGTAGAAAATGTGGCTATGAAGAAAAAATTGTTGTAGAAGGAATACAAAATTTTTTCGTTTAAATTTTGGTTATGATACCCTTGGTAATTACTATCAAACTAATTTTTCATTAATGCAACATCACAAATATAGTTTGACAGAATTGGATAATATGTTACCTTGGGAAAGACAAATTTATATTGATATGCTTGTTAAATATCTAGAAGAAGAAAGAGAACGATTAAAAGAACAGCAGCGTCAAAGAAAGTAAAATGGCAAAAGATAAAAAAAGTAGATTAGCTGAAATTTACAAAGCCGAGAAAAAGAAGGGTGGCGGAGTTTTTAGCACTTTAGGTAAAAGAGGATTGGAGAAATTTGATCCAAGACAAATTTTCAATCAAACTGGGTTTTTAGCAGCTGTTTTACCTTCTTTGTTTAAAGCATACACTGTGCCAACCGCAAGTAGTTTAGCTCCTGTAAATCCTTTAGAACCTTCTGCGATAAAAGAAAATTTGAAGGCAAAAGAATCAACTAAGCCATCTCCATTGATCGATATAAAACTTGACGTACTAATTAACGAAACTTCCGATTTAAAAACTCACGCTAAAATATCGGCAAAAAATTCTTTAGTTTTACCATATTTGGCTAGAGACATGAATGTAACAAGAATTAATATTCAAAAACTCGTTAAATTGATGGGTGGCACAGCAAGTAAAGGATCTGATGCTTTCTTTAAATTAGCTGGAGAAAGAGAAGCTTTATATGAATCGCAGTTTAAAAGAGAAAAATCTTCTCAAATAATGCCAGGAACAACGCCGGTAAAAAAAGAAGAAACTGGAGGCCTATTTGGTGGAATTTTTTCTTTATTAGGAAAAGGTATCAGTGGAGCTGGTTCTCTTTTAACTGGCCTTTTGCCCTCTTTATCTGGTTTTTTTGGAACACTTATTAAAGCCATAATTGGTGCCGGAATTTTTGGATTAATTTTTAAAAATTTAGATGAAGATACAAAACAAAAAATAAGAGACTTTTTAAAAGATATGCTTATTGGCGCTTTTAATGCTATAGAAAGTGGATTTAAAGAATTAAAAACACTTTTAATTGATTCCGAAGTTATTAAATCCTTACAAAGTGCTGTTAAATCGATGATTGACGCTGTTGTTGAATCTTTTAAAGTAGCATTAGGAACAGAAATTGAAACTCCTTTGGGTAAATTTAATTTAGGATCAATTTTAGCGGCCACAGTTGGCGCTCTTGCAACATTTCAATTAGCACTCGGTGCAGCAACGGCAGCTCTCGGAGGTTTATTAATACCTGGAAAAACACCACCAATTCCTCCAAATATTCCCACTGGACAAACTAAACCAACAACTCCACCAAGTTCATCACCGAAAACTTTAGGATCAGTTCTTCGTTCTGCAATACCATTTATTTTAAATCCAGCTGTTTTAGCAACTTTAGGTGTTGCGGGAGTAGCATCACTAATTTCTTATCTTGTTAAAAATGATGCAATGTCTGGAAAGGAAGGTGAAGAAACTATTACTGGAAGTGCTCAAGCAGAACAAGAACCAGGAACAGTTACGATGTCGCCGGAAGAAACACCAGTGGTTCCAAAAAACACAACAACAGGGTTAGGCACAAATCAAGACGAGGCTGAAAAACAAAAAAGAATTGGACCAAAGGGTGAAAGACTTGTAATGCAGAATGGTGTTCCAGGCTATATGAAAAAGGGTACTGGTCGAAGTGCTGGTGTTAAATTTACACCACTTGAAGGTGAAGATTTAATCAATTATTATTCCAATGAAATTAAAAGAGTGCAAGAATTAAGTGGTGGAGAAACACTTACAGTCAGTCAATTAAACAATTTAAGTTTTGCTAAAATTGAAGGAGGCAAAACTGCTATTGAGCGTTATACGAAAGAAAAAAATATAATAAGTCCAACACCAGCATTACAAACCACTGCAACTCAAGCATCAGTGCGAGCAGTAGATAATGCAACTGTTCAATCAACTACACCAGCGGCACCAACACCAGCATTACAAACCACTGCAACTCAAGCATCAGTGCGAGCAATAGATAACGCAGCTGCTCAGTCAACCACACCAACAAAAGAATTGAGATTTCCACCTTACGGTCGTGAAACAATTGTTATAAGAGCTTTAGAAGAGGAAGGTATAACAGACGAAAAAACACAACTAGCTGTTTTGGGAAATATAAAAAAAGAAACCGGTGATTTTGTTCCTAAATCTGAAGACTTGCACTTTAACACGATAGATAGAATAAGAACAGTTTTTCCTACCGTAACGAAAAACATGTCCGATGAACAATTAAAACCATATTTGCAAAATCCCCAAGGACTAGCAGAACTAGTTTATAGTGGAAAAATGGGAAACAAAGAACCCGGAGATGGCTACAAATATCGTGGTAGAGGATTTATACAACTTACTGGAAAAGATAACTATGTTAAAATGAGTAAAGCGCTTGGTATTGATTTAATCAATAATCCAGATTTAGCAAATGATCTTCCAATTGCAGCCAAAATTGCTGCTAAATATATGACCAATTCTAACTTAAAAAACCAAATTTTTCAAAGTCAAGAGGAAGCAAATCGAGCGGTGACTCAAGCTGTTGGGGGTCCTCGTTTAAATTTAGATAAAGGAATTGGCGCAGAACTATTAGTGAAAGTAAATGATTACACAAGAACTACACCAACTTTAGCTGCAGCACCAGGAACTGTATCAACTTTAGCTGCAGCACCAGGAACTGTATCAACTTTAGCTGCAGCACCAGGAACTGTATCAACTTTAGCTGCAGCACCAGGAACTGTATCAACTTTAGCTGCAGCACCAGGAACTGTATCAACTTT